>Ga0208330_1000068_pt1 | contig 64728 bp, 57 predicted proteins | sample DeeseametaMP1896_FD_184180 | JGI IMG/M metagenome (GOLD analysis project Ga0208330, IMG submission 184180) | Marine microbial communities from the Deep Pacific Ocean - MP1896 (SPAdes) | ecosystem: Environmental > Aquatic > Marine > Oceanic | place: East of Hawaii, North Pacific Ocean | collected... | reverse complement strand
CCTCCGCCATTGATCCGGACGGCGGGTGCCGCCGATGGGATGTCTCCATCCTCTTGATCGCGCAGGGGCGGGGGCAAAGGCTGCAAAAAAGCACCGGATCGCGGTCGGCGCGATTCCTGCTTTGCGGTTATGGGGTTAGGGCAGTTTTCCCGGCAGTCGAAGGCGGGCCGGGCGGATAGGTCTTTACCGGCCCGTGGCGCCGGGTGGCACCGGGCTTACCGGCGGACCGGGTGGCGGGCGGCGGCGATCACCGCCTGTCCGAGCGCCAGCCCGCCGTCATTGGCCGGTGTGCGGTGGTGCAGGTAGACGCGGGTCCGGTACATCCCCAGCGCCTCCAGCGTGTCGCGCAGCAGGCGCGCGTTCTGAAAGCATCCGCCGCTGAGCGCGACATGATCTGCCTCTCCGGCCTCGAACAGCGCGCGGGCCTCCCGGGCAAAGGCATGGGCGAGGCTGTTGTGGAACAGCGCGGCGCAGTCAGCCTTGCTGGCACCTGCGGATAGGTCGGTGCGCAGGCGGTGGAACAGGGGGGTCGGGTCAACCCCCGAGGCGCCGTGATCCAATGGGACCGGCGGACACTCACACTCCGATGTCAGCGCCTCCAACCGCGTGGCCGCCTCACCCTCGTAGCTTTGGCCGTCCGGGCAGATGCCCAGAACCGCGGCCACCGCATCGAAGAGCCGCCCGGCGCTGGAGCTTTGCGGGGCGTTCAGCCCCTTGCTGGCGGCCATCCGGGCGATTTCCAGCGGCTTGTCCCCGAACAACTGGTCCGCCCAGTCCGACAGCCCTGCCTGGTCCAGCCGGACCAGCGCATTGCGCCAGGGCTCTGCCTGGGCGCGGTCGCCGCCGATCAGCGGCGCGGGCGTCAACCAGGCGCGGCGGTCAAAGCCCGTGTAGTCGCCCAACAGCAATTCCCCGCCCCAGACCGTGCCATCCGGGCCAAGCCCCAGCCCGTCCAGCACAATCCCCGCGACCCGTCCGCCGGTCAGAGCGTGCCCGTTCTCGGCCATGCAGGCGGCCAGATGGGCGTGGTGATGCTGCACCGGTTCCAGCGCCAGGCCCTCGTCACGTGCGCGGGCCTCGCCGTGTCGTGTGGCCTGGAAATCCGGGTGCAGGTCGACGGCCACGACATCGGGGCGATGGTCGAACAGCGCCGCGTAATCCGCATCGGCTTGCAGGAAAGCCTCCAATGTCAGCGCCTCGTCCAGCTCGCCCAGGTGGTGGCCCAGCAGGGCCTGGCCGTTCTTGAGCAGGCAGAGCGCGGATTTCATCTGGCCTCCATAGGCCACGACCTGCGGAGCGTCGTCGAACCCTTCGGGAAGGGGCAGGGTGTCCGGCACCATGCCGCGCGCCTGGCGCAGGATCATCGGTCCCTCGGGCGTGAGCCGCATCACGCTGTCGTCCAGCCTGCGGGCGATGTCGCGGTCATGGTCCAGGATCGCGTCTGCAATCCCGCCCAGCTTGTCCCGGGCCTCGGCGTTGCCGATCACCTGCGGCTCGCCGGACAGGTTGCCCGAGGTCATGACCAGCGGCCGGGAAACGGCATCCAGAAGCAGGTGGTGCAGCGGCGTATAGGGCAGCATCCAGCCAAGGTGGTTTTGGCCGGGGGCCAGGGCATGGGGCAGGGGATCGCCCATGGCCAACAGGACGATGGGCGCCGCGGCAGACCCCAGCGCGGCGCGTTCTTCGGCGTCAGGCCGGGCGTGGCGGTCTATCTCTTCCCATCGGCCCATGAGCGCCAGCGGCTTGGCCGGGCGATGTTTGCGGATGCGCAGCTGTTTGATGGCCTCGGCATTTGTGGCGTCGCAGCACAGGTGGAACCCGCCCAGCCCCTTGACCGCCAGGATTGCCCCGTCCCGAAGGGCGCGGGCCGCCGCCGCGATCGCATCGACGTGCGTACCGTCCGCATCCTCGAAGGCCAGTTTGGGGCCACACAGGGCGCAGGCCACGGGTTGCGCGTGAAAGCGGCGGTCGCCGGGATCGGCGTATTCGGCGGCACAGTGTGCGCACATCTCAAAGCCCGCCATGGTCGTGCGCGCCCGGTCGTAGGGCAGGCCGTTCAGGATCGTGAAACGCGGGCCGCAATGGGTGCAGTTGGTAAAGGCGTATCCCCTTCGGCGCGGGTCATCGCCCCGGATATCGGCAAGGCAATCGGGGCAGGTCGCGGCATCCGGCGTGACACGGGTCTCTGCGCCGCTGCCCTGGCTGGCGGCAATCTCGAAACCGGTGGGCGGGGTGTCGAAGGCATAAGCCGTCGTTTCCACTGCATCGACACGGGCAAGCGGTGGCGCCTCGGCGGTGATCGCGGCGACAAAGCGGTCGATATGCGGGCCTTCGGCATGGATCAGCACGCCCTCAGGGTCATTCAGCACCTCGCCCCGAATGCCCAACCGGTGCGCCAGTTGCCAGACGAAGGGGCGGAAGCCCACGCCCTGCACCTGGCCGCGCACGCGGATGCGCAGGGTGCCGGTCAATGGACCGTGCAGACCATGCAGGGGTCGAAGCTGCGCACGATGTGCTGCACCGACAATGGGGTTTCCTCGCCCGGTCCGACCGGCGCGCCCTCCAGCGCGGCCTCGACGGGGCCAGGAGTGCCAGCGGTGTCCCGGGGGCTGAAATTCCAGGTCGTCGGCGCGACGATCTGGTAACCGGCAATCCGTCCCTTCTCGACCTTGATCCAGTGACCCAGCGCGCCGCGGGCCGCTTCGACCAGGCCTTCGCCGCTGCCCGCGTCCGGCAGCGCGACATCGGTGATGAAAGGCGCGTCTGTCTGCAGCGCCGCGACCCAGCCTTCCAGCAGGATCTGCGTGCGCGCGATTTCCAGAAGGCGCCCGGCGACCCGAGCCCGGACGTTGGCGCCACCGGCGGCAAGATCGCGCGCGACGGGGTGGCCGTCGATCACCTGCCGGGCCAGGGCGCCGGTTTCGACCGTGCGGCCCGCAAGGCGCGGTGCCTTGCACCAGCTATAGGCGGGGGCCTGCATGTCTTCGTCTGGGTCAGTCCGGCCCTCGGTCGGGTGGCGCGCCTCGCCCAGCATCCAGGCGTGGCTGAGATCCTCGCGGATCTCGGCCGTATCGACAGCGCCAAGCGTGCCATTGTCCCAGGTCCCGGCAGCAAAGGCGCGGCCTTCTGGCAGGGGGTAGGCGCCGAAGGACAGGAACCGCCCCGACCCGTGCCCCATGTCGGCCAGGCCCAGATCCTCGGCGATTTCCATGAACAGGCCCGCATCGCCCAGCGTCCATCCGGTGAGGTCGGCGGCACGTGTCAGCCCGGCGAAATCCTCGATCGGGGCGCCGAACAGCGTGCCCTCAAGGTAGCGGCGAAAGGCGGCCAGGGTGCTGGTCATGCGGATACGGTCGCGGGCCGTGGGCGCGCGTGTCACGCCGCCGGGCTGGATCGCCAGCGTATGCGGCCACTTGCCCCCAAGCAGACCGACAATGTGCAGGATCTGGGCGCGGGCCTCGACGCAGGCGCGCACGGCAGAGCCTTCCATCGCGGTAAAGCGCGTCACGGCCCGGTCATGCCAGGGCCGCCCGGCATAGGCGGCGCGGGCGAAGTCGGCGCAGAAGAACAGGTTGAAATGGGTCAGGTGATCGCAGAGGTTTTCGACCCCGTGCATGATCGCGGCGGCCAGCGCCCCCTGCGTCGCGGGCGGCAGGCCGGCCATCGACCCAAGCGCCGCCGAGGCGGCGGCGGACTGGCTGATCGAACAGATCCCGCAGATGCGCGGCGTGATCGTCAGCGCGTCCATCGGCGATTTGCCCAGCATCATGATCTCGAACCCGCGGAACATGGGCGAATTGGCATAGGCCTGCGCCACGCGCCCGTCCTTGATTTCCAGCCGGATTTCCAGATCGCCCTCGACACGGTTGAACGGCCCGACCAGCAGTGAACGCTCTGTCATTTGCGCCCCGTCCGCAGAGTGGGTGGCACTTCGATCCGGTCGGCCACCGCGTTCTCGGCCAGCCGTTTGGGCGTGGCCGCCTTGGACAGCGAGGCGAGCGCCATGAACCAGGCCTTGGGCATGTCAGAGGGCAGGCCGACGGGGATGCCCGCGAACTTGGGCGTCTCGGTAAAGGGGTGGTGCGGTTCCTCGAACTCCGGCGCGGTGCAGTTGATACAGGCATAGCCCGCCCGGGTGCAGCAGCTGCCGCCGTTCCAGCCGCGAATATTGCAATCGCCCACCGCCTGCGTGCCGACACAGCCCATGTGTTCCATCATGCAGCCCAGCTGACCGGGTTTCTCGGCGCTGGCCTTGTATTCGTAGAACTCGTTTTTCGGGCAGGCGTGGTGGACAAGGTGTTCGGCGTAGAACAGCGGCCGCCCCAGCGCGTCCAGCGCGTCATGGCTCATTTCGCCGCCCGCGATCAGCAGCAGGGTTTCCGTCACCCAGTCGGGATGCGTCGGGCAGCCCGCGACGTTGATGACCGGCATGCCCGAACGGGCGCGAAAGTCGGCGGGCAGAGCGCCGCCGGGATAGCTGCCGTCGTATTGCAGGCCGACGGCCCCGGCGGGATTGCCGCCTGCCGAGGTCATGCCGCCGTAGGTCGCGCAGGTTCCCACGGCGACCACCTGTTCGGCGAGGGGCGCCAATGACCTGACCCAGTCCAGCATGGATCGCCCGGTGCCCGACAGCATCTGGAACCGGCCCGTACCCTTGGGGCCGGTCAGGATCGACCCTTCGACACAGAGGATGTCAAGCGTCTGGCTGCCGTCCTCGATCCCGGCCAGCAGGGCGCGCACCTCGGCGCCGGTCTGTTCGGACAGCGCAGGATGCCAGAGGAACGACAGACCGGCGTCGCGCAGAAGGTCCAGCACGCCGGGGGATTCCGCGCAAAGCAGCGACATGGTACAGCCGCCACAGCCCGCGGATTGCAGCCACAAAATGTTCATGCGTGTCCCTCTGTCGGCAGGGCCAGTTCAAAGCAGCTGCCCTCGGGGCCGGTATAGGCCAGCGTCAGCGCCCCGCCATGTTCTTCGGCGATCTTGTGCGAAATGGACAGGCCTAGCCCGGTGCCCTTGCCGACCTGTTTGGTGGTGAAGAACGGGTCGAAGATCGACCCGGCGATCGCCTCGGGGATGCCCGGGCCATTGTCGATCACCCGCAACAGCACCTGATCGTCTCGCTCCAGGACGTGCAGGCGCAGGGTGGGTGTGCCGGTGTCGGACAGGGCGTCGATGGCGTTCTGCACCAGGTTCATGACGATTTGCTGGACATGGCCGGGATTGCCCCAGGCCAGCCGCCGGGCATCGTCGTCAAAGGTGATCTGGACGGCGGTCCGCGAGGTGCGCACCACCCAATCCGCGGCAATCCGCGTGGTGGCCATCATGTCGAAGGCCGACCGTTCGCCGGTGCCGTCCGCGCTGAGGCGACGCAGGTCGTCGACGATGTCGCGGACCCGTTCGGCGCCGTCCTTGGCGCCGTCGATCGCGGTGCGCAGGTTACGCACGGTCTTTTCCAGCTTGAGTTCGTCCCGCAGCGCGACCAGCTCCGGGCGGCTCTTGCCGGCCTGGACGGCCTCGAAATAGGTTTCGAACCGCTTGGTGTATTTTTCCAAACCGTGGGTGTTGGCGTAGACAAAGCTGATCGGGTTGTTCAGCTCATGTGCCACCCCGGCGACCAGGCGGCCCAGCGATGCCAGCTTTTCGTTGCGGACAAGCTGTGTCTGCGCCTGTTGCAGCGCCTCGTGGCTGGCCTCCAGCTCCATGTAGGCATTGCGCAATTCGCCCAGCGGGCGCCCGACCAGGACAACGCCCCGGCTGCGCCCGCGCTGGTCGAGCCGGGGACTGACGCTGATTTCCAGCGGCGTGGCGCCGTCGCCGGTCAGGAAGCGGGCCTCGACCGTCGTGGGTTCGCGGCTCAGCATCACCTTGTCGACCGCGGCCAGCAGGCCGTCCTTGTCACCATCCTCCAGCAGATCGCCAAGGGAGGTCCCGCTGCTTGCAGCTGTCGCGCCCAAGATCTTTTCGATGGCGCCGCCTGTGCGTTCGATGGTGCGGTTCTTGTCCACGACGATCAGCAGGTCGGACATGGATGACAGGACCGAGGCCATGAACTGGCGCATCTCGTCCAGCTCGCGGTTCTGCTTTTCCAGCAACTCCTGGTAGTCGACCAGCTCTGAATAGGTGCGGTCCATCGCGGCGATGACATCCCGCCAGGTGTCTTCGCTGACGGGATGCATCGGATCATCTGCGGGCGAGGGTGTCATTCTGGCCTCCTTGACGGGCAGAGTAATACGCAGGCCGGAATACGCAAGGAGAGGCGGCCCACCGGGCGGTTGCAGCATGAAGCCGGTCATGGGGCGAGGCGTGCCGAGTGGGGGCTGCAAGCGCTTTGGGAACCCTGCAAAAAAACCTCCCGGATGGAGAGGCGATTGGGGCTGAAAACCTGTCAACTTCCGGCACGAAATGCTGCGCCGCAGAGCGCGGTCGCCTTGCGAGACTGACCTTGTCTGCTGCGGACGCCTGCCTAATTTTCGAGCAATATTAAGGGACTGCTGGCTGCTGTGCTGTCTGTGTAATCGACGCCGCGCTAGAAAAATCGCTACAACTGGAGTAGGTCATGGAAAACGACCGATAAGAATCAAAGCGCATTGGGAGGTGCGAAATGCCCATCAAATCACCAAACACTTTATCCCGTCTTCTGACGACTGCGGCGCTTGGCCTTGCGCTGGGCGCGGGCTCTGCTGCGGCGGATATCCGGTTCTGGACAACCGAGGAACAGCCCGAGCGGCTGGCCAAGCAAAAGGAGATGGCCGAGGCCTTCGAGGCGGAAACCGGGATCGGGGTCGAGGTGATCCCTGTGTCCGAATCCGATCTGGGCACGCGCGCCACCGCGGCCTTTGCCGCCGGCGATCTGCCGGACGTGATCTATCATACGTTGCAATACGCACTGCCCTGGGTCGAGGCGGGTATTCTGGATGCCGAGGCCGCGACCGAGGTGATCGACGCGCTGGGCACCAGCACTTTTGCCCCCGGCGCGCTGGACATGGCCAAGACTGATGACGGATGGGTCAGTGTTCCGGTGGATGGCTGGACGCAGATGATCGTCTACCGCAAGGACCTGTTCGACGAGGCGGGATTGGCGCCGCCCACCACCTATGCCGCCGTGACCGCCGCCATCGAGGCGCTGCACAACCCGCCCGAGATGTTCGGCTTTGTCGCCGCCACCAAGGTGGATGAAAACTTCATGAGCCAGGTGCTGGAGCATGTCTTCCTCGCCAATGGTGCGACGCCCGTGGGTCCCGAGGGGTTCACCGGCTTCGACGAGAAGAAGACCATCGAAGTGCTGGAGTTCTACAAGGTGCTGGCCGATGCCTCGCCCGACGGTGAGCTGTACTGGGATCAGTCGCGCAGCCTGTATTTCGCGGGCGACGCGGCGATGATCATCTGGTCGCCCTTCATCCTGGACGAATTGGCCGGCCTGCGCGACAGCGCGCCGCCGACGATCAACGAGGACCCGACCTCTTCGGCGCTGGCCTCGATGACCGGGATCGTGACCAACTTTGCCGGTCCGTCCAACCCCGATGGCGCGGCCTGGGGCGACATCCGCTATTTCGGCATCACCGCCGACGCGGATTTCGACGACGCCCAGGAATTTATCAAGTATTCGATGGACACCGGCTATACCCAGACGCTGTCCATCGCGCCCGAGGGCAAGTTCCCGGTCCGGCGCGGCACCCAGGACGACCCGACCGCCTTTGTCGATGCCTGGTCCAAGCTGGACGTGGGCGTGGACCGCAAGGCGCCGCTGAGCGAGCTTTACGCCGACGCGATGATCGACGAGATCGTCGGCGGGCTGGACGTGGCGCAGCGCTGGGGCGTCAAGGACGGTCAGCTGGCGCTGGCCTCCAAGATCATCAACAGCCAGACGGTCAACCGTGTCGTCCGCGAATACATCGACGGCAACATCTCTGGTCCCGACGCGGTCAAGAAGATGAACGAGGAATTGGCCGACATCGAGTGATGCCGGACCTTCGGGCGGCGGGCCTTGGGTCCGCCGCCCGCGCGGACCTGGCCCCAGGCCAGCGTCCGATAGGGGGGACTGCGACATGAGCGACAGCACCGGACCGGCCTCGGGGCCGCCAAGGGGCACTGGCCCCCTCCTGAAACGCGAGGCGCGGCTGGCCTGGGGGCTTTTGTTGCCGACGCTGGCCATCGTCTCGGCGGTGGTTGTCCTGCCACTGCTGGCGATCTTCTGGATCAGCTTCAAACCCATCGGCCTGGCGGACCTGCGTCCGCCCGCGCCCGTGGTCCGCGAGAGCCTGCGCGGCTCTGGTGACGAGCTGCGCCTGCAATACCGTGTCCGCAACTCCTCGCAATCGGAGCCGATCACCGGTGTCACGCTGTCGGACAGTCTGCCCGACAGCCTGAGCGTCGTGACAGCCGACCCGCGCTGTACCTTCGACGGGGCCGATTTCACCTGTGATCTTGGCGATCTTGACGGCGGCGGACGCGACGAGGTCGAGATCTTCGTGGCGCTGCAAGGGGACGAGGACGCCGCTGAAGAGGCCGCCGAGGGCAGCGACCCCCGTATGACCGGGCGCAGCACCAACATCCTGACGAACTTCGATTTCACGCTGGAAAACTTCGACCGTATCTTTAGCGGGGACGAGTTCTGGGGCGTGCTGGGGGTGACGCTCTTCTACACCGTCTTCGGCACGCTGGGGGCGCTGATCTTTGGTCTGTTCGCGGCCATGTTGCTGAACAAGGAATTTCGCGGTCAGGGCATCCTGCGTGGGCTCTACCTGTTTCCCTATGTCGCCCCGGTGATCGCCGTGGCCTTTGCCTGGATCATCCTGTTCGATCCCTTTTCCGGCTCGGCCAACGCGCTTTTGATCCAGATGGGAGTCACCAGCTCCAGCATCAATTTCTTTGGCGACAGGCCCTTGGCGCTGATCATGGTCACGGTCTTTGAGATCTGGCGCTATTTCCCGCTGTCCTTCCTGTTCATCCTGGCGCGGATGCAGTCGATCGACACCGACATGTACGAGGCCGCCGACATGGACGGCGCGTCGCCCTTCCAGAAGTTCTGGTACCTGTCGCTGCCGCAACTGCTGGGCATTCTCAGTGTGCTGTTCCTTCTGCGCTTCATCTGGACCTTCAACAAGTTCGACGACATCTTCCTGCTGACCGGGGGCAACGCGGGCACCCGGACCCTGACGGTCAATGTCTACGAACAGGCCTTTGCCATCTCGAACATCGGGGCAGGGGCGGCGGTCGCGGTGGTGGTTTTCTGCTGTCTCGTGCTCTTTTCGATCCTGTTCTTCCGCTATGTCAGCCAGGAGGAAGGCCTATGAGTGCGCTGCGTTTCGGCTATGTCACCGGCCCGGTCCTGGGCGCGCTCTGGCTGTTCGTTCTGGCGACGACACTGGCGGTGCTGATGTCCTTTGCCACCGGCGATCCGATCAGGCCGGCGGGCCTGTGGTCCCTTTTCTGGGGGGCGGCGCTGGGGCTGGGCCTTGTTGCGCTGCGCCCAGGACAGGGGATCGCGCCCCTGGCGGCGGGTGTGGCCTTTGTCCTGCTGGCGGTGATCGGTATTGGCCCCGTCGCGTCGGGAGAGTCGGCCTCGACCCTGTGGAAACTGGTCGGCAGCGGGGCGCTGGGGCTGGCGACAGGCTGGTCGCTGCTTGTGATCCTGGGGCATCTGCCCGGCATGGGCGCGCTGACCCGGCACGAGTTTGAAGAGGCGGTGATCCGCTTCCTGACCGGCTTTGGCTATATCTTCTTCACCGCCATCGTTGCCATCCCGTTCTACGTCATGGTCATGACCAGCCTGAAAAACCAGTCGGAACTGATCCAGAACCCGCTGGATTTCACCATCGACCTGTCGCAGGGCTGGGGCCTGTTCCGCAGCTATGTCGAGCTTTTCGCCGACTTCAACTTCGGCAGCTACCTCTGGACCTCCTTCTATGTGTCAGTGCTGACGGTGCTGTTGACGCTGGCCTTTTCGATCCCCGGCGCCTACGCGGTGGCGCGGCTGCGGTTCCGGGGGCGGGCGGCCTTTTCGCGCTCGATCCTGCTGATCTACATGGTCCCGATGATCGTTCTGGCCCTGCCGATCTACATCGCCTTTTCGATGACCGGCCTGCGCAACACGATCTTCGGGATCGTGCTGATCTATCCCGTCACCACTATCCCGGTCGCCCTTTACATGTTGCAGGGCTATTTCCGTGGTCTTCCGGCCGAGGTTGAAGAGGCCGGGCTGATGGACGGTCTGTCGCGGCTGGCGGTGATCTGGAAGATAACCCTGCCGCTGTCGCTGCCGGCGCTGGCAAGCGTCTCGCTCTATGTCTTCATGATCGCCTGGAACGAGTTTTTGCTGGCCTTCATGCTGCTAGACGATCCGTCGAAGTTTACCCTCACGCGCGGCATCGCCTCGCTCAACTCGTCCGAGATCCCGCGACAGCACCTCATGGCGGGCGCGGTGGTGGCCACCGTGCCGATCATGGCGCTGTTCCTGGGGCTGGAGCGGTTCATGACCAAGGGCCTGACGGCCGGGAGCGTCAAGGGATGACGACACGAGACGAAGAGGCCCGTGCCATCCTCAAAGGCAATGACCGGGGCGGCTATACCGTGCCCACCGCAGGGCTGTATCCCTACCAGTGGAACTGGGACAGCGTCTTTGCCGCCATCGGTTTTGCCGAACACGACATGGATCGCGCCTGGACAGAGATCGAGACGCTGATGAGCGGGCAGTGGTCCAATGGCATGGTCCCGCATATCCTGTTTCACAAAGTCGACCCCAGCTATTTCCCCGGTCCTGACATCTGGCGCGGTGTGGGGCCTATCCCGTCCTCGGGCATCTCGCAGCCGCCCATCGCGGCGACCTTTGCCCGCTGGCTGCTGGACATGGACAACGCGTTCGAGGATCGGGCGCGGGCGCTGGTGCCCGGGCTGATCGACTGGCACCGCTGGTTCATGACCTGGCGCAACGAGGGCGGGGCCATCGTCGTTACCCACCCTTGGGAGACGGGCCGCGACAACTGCCCCGACTGGGACGGCCCCTTTGCCGCCATCGAACCCGAAGGGATCGAGCAGTATTATCGCCGCGACACGACCCATGTGGTCGAAGAAGAACGCCCGCGCCGCTGGGACTATGACCGCTATCTCTACCTGGTGAAACTGGGGGCGGAATGTGGTTGGGACGAGGCGCATCTGCGCGAGATCACGCCCTTTCGCGTCGCCGATCCGACGATGACCTTTACCCTGCTCAGGTCCACCCGTGACCTGCGGGTGCTGGCAGAGCGGATGGGCTTGCCCACGGATGAGCTGGACGGCTGGATCGGTGAGATGGAGGGCGGCAGCGAGCGGCTCTGGAATGCCGAGCTTGGCAGCTATGATTGTCTCGACATCCGGTCGGGGCAGCATACGGGCGTTGTGTCGAACGCCTCTTTCCTGGCGTGGTACGCCGGGGTGGGCGGCGACCGGATGCAGGGGCATTTCGACCGGATTGCCGGGACAACCCGTTACTACGTCCCCTCCACCGATCCGGCGCATCCGTCCTATGAACCGAAACGCTACTGGCGCGGGCCGGTCTGGGCGATGATGAACATGCTGATCGCCACCGGCCTGCATGAGGCGGGCCATGAAGACCGGGCCGAGGCGCTGCGTGTCAACACGCGCGACATGATCGCGGAAAACGGTTTTGCCGAGTATTTCGACCCACGCGACGGCGCAGCGGCGGGTGGGCGCAATTTTACCTGGACGGCGGCAATCTGGCTGGCCTGGGCGTCGGACAGCGCAAGGAGGACGTGATGGGGGCGATAACTCTGGACAAGGTCGAGAAGTGGTTCGGCGACCTGCAGGTGATCAAGGGCATCGACCTGACCATCGCGGATGGCGAGTTCGTGGTCTTTGTCGGCCCCTCGGGCTGTGGCAAGTCCACGCTTTTGCGGATGATTGGCGGGCTTGAGGAAATCAGCCGGGGCAAGCTGTTGATCGACGGGCAGGACAAGACCGCCGATCCGCCGTCCAAGCGCGGCCTGACGATGGTGTTCCAGTCCTACGCGCTTTACCCCCACATGTCGGTGGGCGAGAACATGGGCTTTTCGCTCAAGACCGCCGGCGCGCCCAAATCCGAGATCAAGGCCAAGGTGGATGAGGCCGCGCGGGTGCTGAAACTGGAACCCTACCTTGACCGGCGCCCCAAGGCGCTGTCGGGCGGCCAGCGGCAGCGGGTGGCCATCGGGCGCTCGATCGTGCGCGATCCGACGGCCTTCCTGTTCGATGAGCCCCTGTCGAACCTCGATGCCGCGCTGCGGGTCGAGATGCGCTATGAAATCGCAAAGCTGCATAAGGCGCTGGCCCGCACGATGATCTATGTCACCCATGACCAGGTCGAGGCGATGACGCTGGCCGACCGGATCGTGGTGCTGGAATTCGGCGTGATCGCCCAGGTCGGCAGCCCGCGAGAGCTGTACGAAAAGCCCGCCAACCTCTTCGTCGCGCAATTCATCGGCTCACCCAAGATGAACGTGCTTGACTGTATCACCGGCAACGGCCGCTTTACGCTGGAGGGCGCGCGGGGTGGGGTCTACGAAGGCGATCACCCGGCGGTCAAGGTGGGCATCCGGCCCGAACATATCCGGATCGGCGCCGAGGGTGAGGGTATGATGGACGGCACCGTCGACGTTCTGGAATACCTTGGGGCCGATACCTTCCTGATCGTGGACTGCGGGCCTTTGGGCCAGGTCACGGTGCGGACCGATGGCGACACCTCCGCCAGGGAAGGCGACCGGATCGGCTTGATCGCACCGCCGGAACGGCTGCATTTCTTTGACGCCGACGACAAGGCCGTCTGAGGTGCCTGCCCTCAGTTGCGCCGGGGAGGTTTCCGGCCGATAGTGCCGGGAACGGTTGGTTTTCAAACGGATGGACCCGGTTGGATCTTCGGCACCTGGAAGTCTTCGACGCGATCATGCGCTCCGGCTCCGTCTCGGCGGCGGCGCGGGAACTGGGTATCACCCAGTCCGCGGTCAGCCGTATCCTGGGCCGGTTCGAATCCCGCCTTGGGTTTGACCTTTTCACGCGGGCCAACGGGCGGCTGACGCCGACCCGGCAAGCCAGCGCGGTCCTGGCGCAGGCGCGCGGTATCCTCGAGGCGGTTTCGCGGCTGGAAGTCATGTCCACCCGTGCCGCCGCACCCAGCCCAGAGCTTGTCTTTGTCACCGTGCCCTCGCTGTCCTACGGGCTGGTGCCCTCTGTTCTGCGCGCTTTCGCGGCGCGCAAGCCCGAGGTGCGGTTCGGCTTTGACGTGCGCACGACAGAGGCGGCCATCGACGTCATGGTCCGGCGCGAGGCCGAATTTGCCGTGGTCGCCCTGCCGGTGTCGCATCCGACGCTGCAGGTGACGCCTCTCTTTCGGACGGTCAGTTGCGCGGTGATGCGGCACGACCACCCGCTGGCAGGCAAACCGCTGGTGCGGCCAGCGGACATGGCGGGTGAAAAGATGATCTTTCTGTTGCGGCGGCAGCCGACCCGCCAGTTGATCGAAGACGCCTTTTCGCGCGAAGGTCTGACCCCGGACATCCGGATCGAGACCTCGAACGTCGCCACCGCCTGCCGTTGCGCGGCAGAGGGGCTGGGCGTGGCCGTCGTCAACGGGATGATGGCGGGCTACGCGGCCACCGCCGAACTGGCGATCCGCCCGTTCGAGCCGCGTGTACACCATACCGTCGCCCTGGTAGAGCACGCCGGGCGAGAGCGCAGTCCCGACACCCAGACCTTTGTCGACTGCCTGTTGTCCGAGGTCCGTGGCAAGTTCCAGACGCTGGGCCTGCCGCTGGAGATCCTGGCGGACACCACCCATTCCGATCCGGAATACCCTTTTTCCGTACCTTCATAAGATTGCGCGGTCGTTGCGCATGCCCTCTCCTTGCCGCATTCCAAGGGGAGTTCTCTGACAATGACGAAAACGACTTTGACAGCCACTGCGTTGTCCTTTGGCGTTCTGGCGCTGGGCACGGTGGCCCAACCGGCCTTTGCACAGGTGCTGACCGCCGGGTTCGCCTCTGAACCCAGTTCCGTCGATCCGTTGTATCACAATCTCGGGCCCAACAACGCCACGCGAAAGCACATGTTCGAGGCGCTGGTGGGCGAGGATGCCAGCCTGGGCATCGTGCCCAAACTGGCCGAAAGTTGGGAAACCTCGGACGACGGGCTGACCTGGACCTTCAACCTGCGTGAAGGGGTCAAGTTCCACGATGGCGGCGATTTCACCGCCCGCGATTTCCTTTATACCGCCTGCCGCATTCCCAACGTGCCGAATTCGCCCTCGTCGATGTCGGGATTCATCAAGTCGGCAGAGACGATCACCGCGCCGGACGATATGACCATCGAGGTCACGACCGCCGTTCCCTATCCGCTGTTGCTGACCGATTTTGCCAGTTTCGGCGTCGTTTCGGCCTCTGCCAACGGGCATAATGGGCCGGTCGAATACAGCAAGGACGGTTGCCCGGGCATTGACAGCTATCTTGATTCCAACGCCTACAACGACGGCACCGCCACCATTGGCACAGGGCCCTACAAGTTCGTGTCCTTCACGCCGGGTGAAAGCGTGGTCGTGGCACGCAACGATGACTACTGGGGCGACGCGCCCTACTGGGAACAGATCACCATCCGCCCGATCACCAATGCGGGCGCGCGCGTCGCCGCGCTGCTGGCAGGCGACGTGGACGTGATCGAAAAGCCGCCGGTGCAGGATCTCGAACGCCTGCGCAACGATCCCAAGGTGAACGTGGTGCAGGGGCCCTCCAGCCGGGTGATCTACCTGCATTTCGACCATGTCGGCGAACCCAGCCCGGGCATCGAGGGCGCTGACGGCAAGAACCCGATGAAGGACCTGCGCGTGCGCAAGGCGATCTCGCTGGCGATCAACCGCCCGCTGATCGTGGACCGTATCATGGGTGGTCTGGCCGTGCCCGCACGCCAGCTTGTCCCCGATTTCATGCGCGGTACGGATCCGGACATCGCGCTGGAAGAGCCGGATCTGGAAGAGGCCAAGCGTCTGTTGGCCGATGCCGGCTATCCGGACGGTTTCAAGCTGGTGATCGGCACGCCGAACGACCGCTATATCAACGACAGCAAGATTGCTCAGGCCGTGGCCCAGATGCTGACCCGCGCGGGCATCCAGACTGAGGTCGACGCCATGACGGCGTCTGTCTTCTTCTCGCGCCGCAACAATTACGAGTTCTCGCTTTACCTGGCGGGCTGGGGCGCCTCGGGCGCGGGCATGGCTTCGCCGCTGCGCGCGCTGGTCGCCTCGCAGGACAAGGACAAGGGCCTGGGCGGCACCAACCGGGGCCGTTATTCGAACCCCGACCTGGACGCGATCATCGAAGAGGCGCTGTCGACGGTGGAACCGGCCAAGCATGACGCCCTGCTGCGCCAGGCCTCGCGGATCGTGGTCGACGACGTCGCCATCCTGCCGCTGCACTTCGAGGTGACCCCCTGGGCGCTTCGCGCCGGGCTGACGATGGATCCGCGTGCGGACCAGCACACGGTCCTGACCACCGTCCGCCCCGAGTGATCTGAAAACCGGGGTGGCGCCGCGGACCGGCGCCACCCCCCGATGTCCGGAAATCCACCCGCATGCTTGCCTATCTCATCCGTCGCCTGGGTCAGGCCTTTCTGGTCATGGCCGTCATGGCGACCATCGTCTTCTTCGGCCTCTTCGCCGTCGGCAACCCGGTCGATCTGCTGATCAACCCCGAGGCCGATCTGGCCGAACAGGAAGAAACGATCCGCCGTCTTGGGCTCGACAAGCCGGTGCATGTGCAGTTCGGCTTTTTCCTGGCAGGGCTGGCGCAGGGCGACCTGGGCACCTCCTTTGTCCACAACCGCCCGGCACTGGAGTTGATCCTGTCGCGGCTGCCCGCGACGCTGGAGCTGGCTTTCCTGGGCATCCTGATCGCCGTGGTGCTGGGTATCCCGCTGGGCATGATCGCCGGACTGAAACCAGAGGCCCCCTACAGCAAGGTCATCATGGCCGGGTCGGTCGTGGGGTTTTCGACACCGAATTTCTGGCAAGGGCTGATGCTGATCATGCTCTTTGCCGTTTTCCTGGGCTGGCTGCCCGCAGGCGGGCGCGGGGATACCGTGGACGTGCTGGGCATTCCCGTCAGTTTCCTGACCTGGGACGGGCTGAGCCACCTGATCCTGCCCGCGCTGAACGTGGCCATCTACAAGATGTCGCTGGTGATCCGTCTGACCCGCGCCGGGACCGCCGAAGTGGCCTTGCAGGACTATGTCAAATACGCCCGCGCGCGCGGCCTGTCGCCGTTTCGGGTGGTTGGGGTGCATGTCCTCAAGAATATCCTGATCCCCGTCGTCACTGTTTTGGGCCTGGAAACCGGCAACGTGATCGCCTTTGCCGTGGTGACGGAAACGGTCTTTTCCTGGCCGGGCATCGGCAAGTTGCTGATCGACAGCATCGGTCTGCTGGACCGGCCCGTGGTCGTTGCCTACCTGATGCTGACCGTCTTTCTCTTCGTGATGATCAACCTCGTGGTGGACATCGGTTATTCGCTGCTGGATCCGCGCGTTCGGGTGAAAGGAGGCCGGTCATGACCGCCGATACGCCCCTGCGCCGCTTCGTTGTGGATTTCCTTGCCAGCCCTCTGGCTGTGATCGCGGGTCTGGGCCTGCTGGCCATCGCGCTGACCGCGCTCTTTGCCGGGATCATCGCGCCGCAGAACCCCTATGATCTGGCCCAGATCGACATCATGGACGGGTCGCTGACACCGGGAACCGAGGGGTTCGGCGGCTTCACCTACTGGCTGGGCAGCGACGAACAGGGCCGCGACATGCTCTCGGCCATGATCTACGGGCTTCGGATTTCGCTGATGGTCAGTTTCGTCGCCGTCAGTTCTGCGGTGACCGTCGGCATGGTTCTGGGTCTTCTGGCCGCCGCGCGCGGTGGCTGGGTCGAGACGCTGATCATGCGCATCGTGGACATCCAGCTCAGCTTTCCCGCGCTGCTCGTGGCGCTCCTGCTGCTGGCCTCGCTAGGCAAGGGGGTGGACAAGGTCATCATCGCGTTGATCCTGGTGCAATGGGCCTATTTCGCGCGCACGGTCCGCGCCGCCGCCCTTGTCGAGATCCGCAAGGATTACGTCACCGCCGCCCGCGCCGCCGCCCTGCCGCAATGGCGCATCCTGTTCGGTCATGTCCTGCCCAATGTCATGCCGCCGGTGCTGGTCATCGCCACGGTGCAGATCGCCAATGCCATCGCCATCGAGGCCTCGCTGTCCTTTCTCGGGGTCGGCGTACCGATCACCGAACCGTCGCTGGGCCTGCTGATCGCCAACGGTTTCGACTACCTGCTGTCAGGGCGTTACTGGATCAGTTTCTATCCGGGGGTGGCGCTGCTGGTCACGCTGGTCTGCATCAATGTCGTCGGCGACCACGTCCGCGACATCCTGAACCCGAGGATGCAACGATGAGCGCGCCTGTTCTCTCCGTCCGCAATCTTGTCACCCAGTTCGACACCCGCGCCGGGACGATCACCGCCGTCGACGGTGTCTCTCTGGAGGTGGGACCGGGCGAGGTGCTGGGGATTGTCGGCGAAAGCGGCTCCGGCAAGACGATCACCGGGTTTTCCATCCTTGGCCTGATCGACAAGCCGGGCCGCATCGCCGGTGGCGAGGTCCTGCTGAACGGGCAGGACCTGCGCAAGCTATCCGACCGGGCGATGGCGCGGTTGCGCGGCGACCGGATCGCGATGATCTTTCAGGACCCGATGATGACCCTGAACCCGGTCCTGCGCATCGACACCCAGATGATCGAGACCATCCGTGCGCATCGCGACGTGTCCAGATCCCGCGCGCGCGACATGGCGGCCGAGGCGCTGGCGCTGGTGGGTATCCCCTCGCCGGTGGAACGGCTGCGGACCTACCCGCACGAGATGTCGGGCGGGATGCGCCAGCGCGTGGTGATCGCCATCGCGCTGATGCTGGAACCGGACCTGATCATCGCCGACGAACCGACCACGGCGCTGGATGTCACCATCCAGTCGCAGATCCTGTCCGAGATGCAAAAACTGATGGCCGAAAGGAACACCGCGCTGATCTGGATCACCCATGACCTGACCGTGGTCGCGGGCCTCGCCCATCGGGTCGCGGTCATGTACGCGGGCCGCATCGTCGAGACCGGGTCGGTTGACGACCTTCTGGATCGCCCGATGCATCCCTACACCCGCGGGCTGATCTCCTCGATCCCCTCGTCGGTGCCGCGCGGAGAGCGGCTGGTGCCGATCAAGGGCATGACGCCCAGCCTGATGAACCTGCCCGAAGGCTGTGCCTTTGCCCCGCGCTGCCCGCAGGCCAGCGAGGTCTGCCGCAAGGCCCGCCCCGATCGGCAGGACCTGGCCTCGGGCCGCGGCCTGCGCTGTTTCCACCCGCTGGAGGAGGCATGATGACCGCGCTCCTGTCGTTGCAAGACATCTCGCAGACCTATGTGTCCTCGCCGGACCTGGCCGAACGCATCGCCAACCTGGCCGGCGCCAGCTACCACGAGACCCGCGTGCGCGCGGTCAACGGTGTCAGCCTTGAGGTGGCCGAGGGCGAGGTGCTGGGCCTCGTCGGGGAATCCGGTTGCGGCAAGTCCACGCTGGGGCGCATGGTGGTCGGGGTCGAAAGCCCTTCTGGGGGGACACTGTCCTGGCGCGGCGTCGCGCTGGAGCAGATGACCGCACAGCAGCGCCGCGCCTGGGAACTGGACGTGCAGATGATCTTTCAGGATCCCTTTGCCTCGCTCAACCCGCGGATGCGGGTGGAGCAGATCGTGGGTGAGGCCCCGGTGATCCACGGGCTGATCCGCCGCTCCGAACGGCGCGATTACGTCGCCGACCTGCTGACGCGCGTCGGGCTGAACGCCGACGTCATGACGCGTTACCCGCACCAGTTTTCCGGCGGCCAGCGGCAGCGGGTGGGGATCGCGCGGGCGCTGGCGCTGAAACCCCGGCTGATCGTCTGCGACGAGGCGATCTCGGCGTTGGATGTCTCGATCCAGGCACAGGTTCTGAACCTCTTCGAGGACCTGCGCCAGGAGTTCGGCTTTGCCTATCTCTTTATCAGTCATGATCTGGGCGCGGTCGAACATATCGCAGACCGCGTGGCGATCATGTACCTGGGCCGGCTGGTGGAAATCGGAACCGCCGACGAGGTTTTCGAGAATCCGCGCCATCCCTATACCCGCGCCCTGCTGGCCGAGGCGCCGCGTCTCGACCGGCGTGCACACAGCTTTACCCCGATCAAGGGCGAAATCCCCTCACCGTTGAACCCGCCGCCCGGCTGTGCCTTTCACCCGCGTTGTCCGCTGGCCACCGCCGCCTGCAAGACCGGCATGCCCGAGCTGCGCGAGGGCCGGGACGGCCGCCGCACCGCCTGCATCCTGGAACAGGAGGTCCTGGCATGACGATGCCCGAGCTTCTGACGGATGCGGTCGCGGGGCCGGAGGGCCGGGCGCGCTGGCTGCGCGACGGATCGGCGGGGGCGGAACGGGATGCGCTGATGCAGGGCCGCAGCGCCGAGGCGGTCGGCGCGCTGGGGGCCGTGGCCAGCGGCTCACCCCATGCGACCCGCGTCGGCATGGGCATCCTGCGGCAGGGCGGCACGGCGGCGGATGCCGCCGTTGCCGCGGCTCTGGCGATGATGGTGGCCGATCCGCCCAATGCCTCGCCCGCCGGGCGTGGGCATATCCTTTGGGCCCCGGCCGGAGAGACGCCGCGGGCCATCGACGGGGCGACCCGTGCCCCGGCTCATCTGCCCGAAGGGGCACGGCGGTTGCCCGATCAGCAGGCCTTGCCCTTGCCGGGGATTGTCCGTGCACTGCTGCGGTTGCACGCCGAGGGCGGCTGCCTGCCGCTGGCGCGGGTTGTAGCGCCGGCGCGCGACCTGGCCCGGGACGGTTTCACGGTGCCGGGTGAACTGGCCGCCGTCTGGGCCTGGCGGGCGCCGGACCTTGTCGATCCGGATGCGCGCGCGCACTATCTGCCAGATGGACAGCCCGTGCCCGAGGGCGCGGTGTTTCGCAATCCCGGGCTGGCGGGTTTCCTGGATCGAATGATCTCGACGGGGCAGGACCCGTTTGCCGATCCTGTCTTTGCCGGAGCTTTCTGCGAAAGACTGGCCGCCAAGGGCGGTTTCTGGACGGCCGAGGACCTGCGCGCCGCGGTGCCGCTTGAGGGGGAAACGGTGGAGTTGCGCGAAAAGGGCTGGCGCCTGACAAGCATCGGGCGGCAGGGCTGGGGCCATACGTTGTTGCGGATCGTGGGGCTGGTGAATTCGGTTGTGCCGGGGCCGGTCCTGGACATCGAAATTGCACATCTGCTGGCGATCCTGCGCGCCTTCGAGGAACGCCCCGAGGAGTTGCGTTCGCTCAAGCCAAAGACCGATGCGCTGCCCTGGGACGCATTGAGTGCGCGGCTGGCCGAGGGCCTGCCAGAGGGCTGGGCCGATGGCGCGGTGCTGGCCGCTGCGCTGGACCGCGCCCGCATGCCCGCGCCGCCGGACGACCGGGATACCACGCATCTGTCGGTGGTCGATGCGAATGGGATGCGCGTGGCCCTGACCCAGTCCATCGGCCCGCATTTCGGCGCCCGTGTCGCCGATCCGGAAACCGGTATCCTGCTGGCGCATTCCTACCGCATGGCAGAGGATCCGGTGCCCGGCGCGCGGGACGTGACCGAACAATGCCCCTGCCTGCTGGATATCGCGGGCGCCTGCTACGCGCTGGGCGGCGCGGGCAGCGAACGTATCCCCGGCGCGGTGGCGGGCGTGATCCGGCACCTGCTGAACGGGACCTCTCTGGCCAATGCGCTGGCCGCGCCTCGGGCCAACTGGGTGGGCGCCACCGCGCGCCTGCACCTGGACGTGCCGGAGGGGCTGGAAACGCGGCTGGCCGAGGCTGGGGCCGAGGTCAGCTTTACCGGGCGCGGCCCGGTCGATCACCTGGGAATCGTACAGGCCGTCGGACGGCGGGCGGATGGAACGGTCATGGCCGCCGCCGACCCGGCCTATGCCGGCAGCGCTGACGCAGTTTGAGAAAGGGAAGACAGAATGCAGAACACAAACCCGATCTGGGATCACGTCGACCAGCACAGAGAGGCCTTTGTCGGGCTGTCCGACCGCGTCTTCGACATGCCCGAAACGCTCTATGCCGAGTTCCGGTCGGTTGCCGAACACAAGAAGATGCTGGAGGAACAGGGTTTTCGCGTGACCGAGAATGCGGCGGGCATTCCCACCGCCGTGATCGGCGAGGCGGGGGACGAGGGGCCGGTGATCGCCATCCTGGGCGAGTTCGACGCGCTGCCCGCGCTCAGCCAGGCCCCTGGCGTCGCCGAGCATCAGCCGCTGGAACAGGGCGGCAACGGGCATGGGTGCGGTCACAACCTGTTGGGGGCGGCGGCGCTTCTGGCGGCGACGGCGGTCAAGGACTGGCTGGCGGCCCAGGGCATCAAGGCACGCGTCCGCTACTATGGCTGTCCGGCCGAAGAGGGTGGCGCGGCCAAGACCTACATGGTGCGCGAAGGGCTGTTCGACGACGTGGACGCAGCGATCTCCTGGCACCCGGCGACCTTCACGTCGGTGAACGAGGCGGTTTCGCTGGCCAATACGCGGATCGACTTCACCTTTCACGGCAAGGCCGCCCATGCGGCGGGGGCGCCGGAATTGGGCCGTTCGGCGCTGGACGCGGTTGAGCTGATGAACATCGGCGTCAACTACATGCGCGAACACATGCCCGACAGCGCGCGGGTGCACTATGCCTATCTCGATGCCGGTGGCGTGGCCCCCAACGTGGTGCAGGCCCGCGCCACCGTGCGCCAGCTGATCCGCGCCAGCAGCCTGCCGGACCTGCGCGAGCTGGTGGCCCGGGTGCGCAAGATCGCCGACGGCGCGGCGCTGATGACGGAAACGCGGGTCGAGTCCAAGGTGTTCTCGGGCGTGTCGAACCTCTTGGGCAACCGCCCGCTGGAGGAGGCCATGCAGGCGGAACTGGACCGGCTGGGGCCGGTGCCCTTCGATGCCGAGGACGAGGTGTTCGCGCGCGAGATCCAGAAGACCCTGACAGAGGCCGATATCGCCGCGACCTTCCGCCGGATCGGGCGCACACCGGACCCCGACCTTGCGCTGTGCGACTTCGTGGCGCCACTTGACCGGCAGCGCGAGGGCGGAGAGGGGTCGACCGACGTCGGCGATGTCAGCTGGGCGGTGCCGACGGTGCAGGCGCGTGTCGCCACCTGCGCCATCGGCACACCGTTCCACACCTGGCAGACCGTGGCCCAGGGCAAGACCCCGGCGGCGCACAAGGGTATGATCCATGCGGCCAAGATCATGGCGGCAACCGCCTGTCGTCTGGTGGAAAACCCCGAGCTCGTCGAACAGGCCAAGGCGCGGCACCGCGAGCAACTGGCACGCACGCCCTATGTCTGCCCGATCCCGGACGACGTGGTGCCGCCGCTGGTGGGCTGAACCGGTCAGACAAGGAAAAGGCGGACCGGGCAGGCCCGGTCCGCCATCGCGTCAGCTGAGGTGATGGACCTCCTGCAAGCCGTAGACCGGTGTCGGAACGCCTTCCATCCGGGCCTTGATCTGCAGCGCAAGGTACTGCGAGTAGTGGCGCGACTGGTGCAGGTTGCCGCCGTGCATCCACAGCCCCTCGACCTGCGTCGGCTTCCACATGTTGCGCTGCTCACCCTCCCAGGGGCCCGGGTCCTTGGTCGTGTCCGACCCAAGGCCCCAGCACTTGCCCAGTTGATCGGCCTTTTCCTGGCCCATCAGGTCGGCCACCCAGCCGTTCATCGAGTTGTAGCCGGTGGCATAGACCACCAGGTCCGCGTCCAGGTGCGTGCCGTCGTCAAGGACCACGCCGGTCTCGTCCAGTTCCACGACCTGCCCGCGCTTCAGCTTGATCTCTCCGTCGATGATCAGCTGGCTGGCGCCGATGTCGATGTAGTAGCCCGATCCGCGGCGCAGGTACTTCATGAACAGGCCAGACCCGTCGTCTCCCCAGTCCAGCCAGAACCCCGCCTTTTCCAGTCCTTCGTAGAACTCGGCATCGCGTTTCTTCATCTCCTCGTAAGCCGGGATCTGGAATTCATGCATGATCCGGTAGGGCAGAGAGGCAAAGATCAGGTCCGCCTTTTCGGTGGTGACTCCGTTGGCGACCGCCTCTTCGGAGTAGAGCGCGCCAAGCCCCACATCCATCAGCGTGTCGGATTTCACGATATGGGTCGAAGAGCGCTGGACCATCGTCACGTCGGCGTCATGCTCCCAGAGCGCGGCACAGATGTCATGGGCAGAGTTGTTCGACCCCACCACGACGACTTTCTTTCCGGTCCACTGGTCCGGGCCTGCATGTTCCGAGGAGTGCTGCTGCACACCCTTGAACTTGTCCATGCCGGGAAACTCGGGCATCCGCTTCTTGCCCGACATGCCGGTGGCCATGATCAGCTGTTTGGGCTTCAGCACCACTTCCTCGCCGTCGCGGTCCACGGTGACGGTCCATTCCTTGGCGTCGTCGTCCCAGGTCGCGGATTTGGCGGTGGTGCGGGTCCAGTAGTTCAACTCCATCACCTTGGTGTAGAATTCCAGCCAGTCGCCGATCTTGTCCTTGGGGCTGAAGACGGGCCAGTTGTCCGGGAACTTGATGTAGGGCAGGTGGTCGTACCAGACCGGGTCATGCAGGCAGAGCGACTTGTACCGCTTGCGCCAGCTGTCGCCGGGGCGGTCGTTGCGCTCGACGATGATGGTCGGCACGCCCAGTTGGCGCAGGCGTGCGCCCATCGCGATGCCGCCCTGTCCGCCACCGATGATCAGGCAATAGGGCTGGGTCGTGTAACCCAGTTCCGCCTCTTCCTTCTCGCGCTCTTCCTTCCAGGTCGTGCGGTTCTTGCCGGCGCCGTGTTTGGCCCCCATCGGACGCTGAAAGCCCTTCGGTTCCTCGTGGCCCTTTAGTTCGGCCATCGTGGTCAGCAGGGTCCAGATCTTGCCGTCCTTGAGACGCAGCAGGCCGTAGCCCCGCGCCACCTCGGTCTCGAACTCGATCCAGGCGGTGGTGACGCCACCCTCTTCGGTCGGCAGTTCCCCCTCTGCCAGTTTCCAGCCCGAAGGTTTGGTCGTGGCCAGCTGGTGACGCAGCATGTCGGCCACCCCGTCCTTGCCTTCGACCGTCTTCAGGTTCCAGGTAAAGCTGACGAGGTCCCGCCAGTAACAGTCATCCTGGAACAAGGCCGTGGCGGCCTCGATGTCGCCCTTTTCCAGTGCTGCGCCGAATTCGTCCAGAAACGCCTGCGTCTGGTCCGCGATTGTCGTGTCGAGCATGATTTCCTCCCATTGCCCAAACTTGGATGGCGGCAGTCTGGGCGAGAGAGGCCCCGCCGATCCAGCGCGGGGACGGGGTTTCGGGGTCTGGGGGCGAAATTTCGGCCCGGTCCGTTGCGCGCGCAACGCCGCGCAACGACGGGGTTGCAACGGGCCGTCACGACGGCGGGGTCAATCCCGACTTTCGCACCCGGCGCAGCACGGTCGAACGGTTCACGCCCAGCCGGCGCGCCGCACGTGCCATGTTCCAGCCGCAGGCATCCAGAATCGCCTCGAGGTCATCTTCGGGCGGTTTTGCCGTGATCCGGGCGGGCAGATCCGGCAGGTCCACAACGCGCCCGTCGCAAAGCGAGACCGCCGTATCCAGCGCCGATTGCAGCTCTCGGATGTTGCCGGGCCAGTCGCGCCCGGCCAGTTCGGCGCGGGCCGCCGGGGACAGCTGCAGCTCTCCCGCCGTGCGCCGCCGCAACAGGCGTTCGATCAGCCAGTCCACATCGCTGCGCAGGCGCAGGGGCGGCAGGTCCAGCACCGCGCCGACGGCGCGGAAATGCAGATCCTCGCGCAGCCCGGTCGCGCCCGGCACCGTGACCTGCCGGTCGCGGGCCGAGGCGATCACGCGCAGGTCCTCGCGCCGATCCAGCAGCGTCAGCAGCGCGCCCTGCGCCGCCTCGTCCAGATCCTCGAAGCCTTTCAGGAACAGCGTCCCGGGTTTGGCTTCTTCCAGCCCGGCGACGGTGTCGGGGCGCAGCCCGGCGCAGCGCAGGGCGTGGAACCCGCGCGGCGGCCCACCGGCGACATGGATGGCGCGCGCCAGCGTTTCCTTGCCCGCGCCGGTTTCGCCCAGCAGCAGCACCGGCACCTTGCTGGGTGCCAGCCGGGCGGATTTTTGCAAGAGCGCCTGCATCGCCGGGTCCGGTCCGGCCAGCCCGGCAAAACACTCGGGCGTCTGTGGTGGGGCGCTGCGCATCGGGCGGCGCACGGTCTGCGGCGCGATGGCATGGCCGAACAGCCCGCGCCCGTCGCGCAGATGCAGCACGCGGTCCTCTGTCGGGCGACCGCGCATCAGGTCCGGCAGGTCGTCGACGCCAAGGTGCAGCAAGCTGTCGATGCGTTGACCGATCAGGCTGTCCGTGCCCTCGGGCGCCAGGCAGGCCTGTGCGCCATGCGTCATGCCCACGATCCGCCCCGATCCGTCCAGCGCCACGGCGGCCTCCGGGTCGACCTCCAGGAATTCGGGCGAGGTGGAGAACCGCAGCACCCAGTCGCTGCGCGTCATCGCCATAAGGTTGGCCATCTCGATCCGCCGGGCCGAGGCGCGGACCAGGTTCATGGCAAGGTTCTGGCTGGTCTTCGGGCTGGGCGAGCGCAGAAGCGAAATGTCCAGCACCGCCGTCAGCTGCCCGCAGGTGTCGTAGATTGGCGCGGAGGTGCAGGACAGCGGCGTATGCGCCAGGCCAAAGTGATCGCCCTGGTGGATGGTCACCGCCTCGCCTGTCACGATGCACGACCCCACGCCACAGGTGCCGGCCAGATCCTCGGACCAGTCCGACCCCAGCGTCAACCCTGCCTGCCGCAGGTCGTCCTCGAACCGGGGATCGCCGAAGAAATCGACGCAGACGCCCTTGGCGTCCGCCAGCAGCAGGACATAGTTCTGCCCGGCCACCTGCCGGAACAGGGCCCGCAGCCCGGACCGGGCCGTGGCCACCAGCCGTTCCGCCTGTTCGCGGTGTTCGCGCAGCTGCGAGGCAGGCACGATGTGGGCCGGGTCGGGCCGGGTCGGGTCCATGCCGTAGGTTTCGATGCAGCGGCGCCAGCTGTCGGCCACCAGCGTGTCACGCCCCGTCTCCTGGCCGCGCAACACCCTGTCGATTTCTGTCACATGCTCCAGATCGCTCATGTCTCTCCTCCCCAGGATTGCCGGGCAGTCTAGCAATGCGCGGGTCTTGGATCATCCGTTTTCCCCGCCGCGCGGCGCCCCGGACCCCCGACCAAAGTCGCAGGGCATTGACATCCGGGGCCGGTTCTAGAGGTGTTTGCACCCAGACGGGTGTCGCCTTGGCGGGGTGAAGGCACCGGGAAAGAGGGATGGACGATGACACGACATGGCGGACAATTGCTGGTGGACAGTCTGGTGGCGCTGGGTGCGACGCGGGCCTTTGGTGTGCCGGGCGAAAGCTATCTGGCGGTGCTGGACGGGCTGCATGACACCGCGGGAAGGCTGGATTTCGTCAATTGCCGCAACGAGGGCGGCGCCGCCTTCATGGCCGCGGCCTGGGGCAAGCTGACCGGCCAGCCCGGGATTTGCATGGTCACGCGCGGACCCGGCGCCACCAATGCCTCGATCGGGGTGCATACGGCGATGCAGGACAGTTCGCCGATGATCATGTTCGTGGGACAGATCGGCACCGACATGCGCGGGCGCGAGGCCTTTCAGGAGGTCGATTACCGCGCCGTCTATGGCACGATGGTCAAATGGGCGGTCGAGATCGACAAAGTCGACCGCATTCCCGAAATCCTCGCCCGCGCGTGGAAGACCGCCACCACCGGGCGCCCCGGCCCGGTTGTCATCGCGCTGCCCGAGGACATGCTGAGCAGCCGGACAGAGACCGCGCCGCTGGCCGGTCCCGCCGTGTACCCCGAACCGATGCCCGCCCCGCAGACTGTGCAAAAGGCCCGTGCGATCCTTGCCGAGGCAAAGCGGCCGCTGATCCTCTATGGCGGCTGCAACTGGACGCGCGCGGGGTCAGAGGCCCTGCAGCGCTTTGCCGAAGACTCGGACATCCCGGTGGTGTCCGTCTTCCGCTATCAGGACATGTTCGACAATTTCTCGCCCTGTTTCTGCGGCGAGGCCGGGGTGGGCATGACGCCGGGCGTGCGCAAGCTGATCTCTGAGGCGGATGTGATCCTGGCTGTGAACAACCGGTTCGGCGAGAATTCCACCGATGCCTGGACCCTGCTGGAGGTGCCGGTGCCGCATCAGCGGCTGATCCATGTGCATGGCTCGGATCTGGAGCTGGGCAAGATCTATCAGCCCGAGCTGGGCATTCAATGCGGCCCCAACGCCTTTGTCGAGGCGATGGCAGAGGCGCCGGTCAGCGGCGGTTGGGCCGCGTGGCGGGCCGACGCCCGCGCCACATGGGAGGCCGGGTTCGAGCTGGGCGACCTGCCCAGCCCGGTGGACATGGGTAAGGTCAGCGCGCATTTGCGCGATCTGTTGCCCGGGGACGCGATCCTGACCAATGGCGCCGGGAATTTCGCGGTCTGGCCCAACAAGTTCTACAAGTTTGGCCCCGATGCACGGCTGCTGGCGCCGCAATCGGGCGCGATGGGGTACGGCGTGCCTGCGGCCATCGCCGCCAAGCTGAACGATCCCGCGCGCACGGTTGTCTGTTTCGCGGGAGACGGCGATTTCCAGATGACCTGCCAGGAACTGGCCACCGCCGCCCAATACGGCGCCCAGCCGATCATCCTGATCCTGAACAACGGGATCTACGGCACGATCCGCGCCCACCAGGAACGTCACTATCCCACCCGGGTCTCGGGCACGGATATGGTGGTGAACCCGGATTTCAGCGCGCTGGCGCAGGCCTATGGGTTCCACGGCGAACGGGTGGAGCGGACCGAGGATTTTGCCGCCGCTTTTGAGCGGGCGCTGGCCTCGAAGACCGGGGCGGTGCTGGATCTGAACATCTCGCCCGAGGCGCTGACCCCGCGGGTCAGCCTGTCGCAGATGCGCGAGGCGGCGCTGAAGGCGGGCAAGGGCTGACATCCTGCACAGATCTGGTGCGCCGGTGGAGGGTTTGAAACCGGCGCTTCTTGCCCCATCCTTGGGTCGAGCGGGGCGGCAGTCGTGGCCCCGGCATTCCACGGCGGGGAGGGAACATGAGCCAGCCAGACGAGATCCGCAAGATCCAGACGCAGGGCGTCCATCACATCACGTTGACCGGGGCCGACCGTCAAACCTCGATCGATTTCTGGGAGGGCGTGCTGGGCATGCCTTTTATCTTCGATCAGCCCAACCTCGACAATCCGGACGAGGGGCACCTGTATTTCGATCCCGGCGACGGGCGGCTCATCACGATCTTCACCAATGAGACCCGCAGCCCCGATCCGGCGCGGACGCCGACCGATCCGGGATGCGTGCATCACATTGCTTTCAACGTCAGCCAGGCAAGCTTTTGGCAGGCGGCCAAGCGGCTGGAAGCGCGGGGGATCAAGCATTCCGGCCCCAAGGATCGCGGCTTCATGGACTCGATCTATTTCACCGACCCGATGGGCCTTTTGATCGAACTGGCCAGCTACCGGTTCGAGCCGCCCGAGGGCTGCCGCCATGCTGACGTGATGATCGAGGCGCACCGCATCCGGGTTGCGCGCGGCGACCACCACATCGACCGCGAGCATCTGGCCGATGCCATCGAACTGCTGGTCGAGCGGCGGCAGCAATCGCTGTCCGGGGATCGCGGGGCGAAGAACCCGTACTGAACGGGTCAGCCCTGCTTGTCCTCCGGCAGGGCGCTCTCCAGGTTGACACCGATCCGGTCGCCGATCTTCTGCATCGCGGGCAGTCGGGCCAGCCGGATACGTTCGGTCTACAGCGGAATCGCGGCCTTGGATTGCCTGTTCTCGGCCGCGATCCGGGCCGGCTGAGCGTCGGCCTCTGCCAGCTGGCGCAGGGTTTCGATGTCTTCCTCGGAACGAACAAAGGCACCGCTGGCGGCGATGGCCTCGACCTCGTCCAGCAGGGTCGGCAGGTGGTCGTCCGTTGACTATGAACCGCGCGTCGTACGGCTGCGCCTCCCCTTGCAAGCCGGGCGTTTCGGGCCATTAACTGCCCGTCTTGATCAGGAAACCGGCTTTCGACGCTTGGCGCAAATGTCTCTTTGCGGCAAGCCGCTATCGTTGCGTGGGAAAAGACATGCTTTTGGACCCGTATTCCACCGCCGGAGCTTTTCAGCCGCGAGTAGTGCGGCCGGCCGAGAGCCTGACCGGACTCAGGACGTGGGAAGGATGCGGTCCGCCATCGCTTCTGTCAGTGCCGCAAGGCCCCGTTCCAGCGCGGCGCGGTCCTCGGCGGACATGGCGCGCAGGATCTCGTCGGACCGCGCCTCGACCTGGGGCAGAACCTCGTCGAACAGGGCGCGGCCCTGCTTGGTGCAGGCATAAAGGCGCAGGCGTCGGTCGTCCGGGGCAATTTCGCGGGTAATCAGCCCCTTCTCCTCCAACCGCTGCGAGGCACGGCTGACCTGGACCTTGTCCAGCGTCGACCGGCGGCCCAGCTCCAGCGAGGTCACCTCGACTTCGCCGGCCAGCAGGTACAAGAGCCGCCATTCCTCGCGGCTGAGGCCAAACCGGCGTCCGTAGACCTCGACCAAGTTGCGAGAGAACCCTTCGGCGGCGACCGCGAGGCGATAGGGGAAAAAGCCCTCCAGCTCGGTGCCCGGGTCGGGCGCGGCATTCTCTGCCACGCTCCGCCGGTCTGCCGCCGCGCCTGTCATGCGGTGGCCCCCTCCGGGGCCTTTGCCGCCGCCTGCAGGGCTGCGGTCAGGACCTCGGTATCCCCGATCTGGTTGGCCAGGATCAGGATCAGGCGCGCGTTCAGCGCCGCGCTTTGATCATCCGACAATCCGTCATGCGTGGCGATCAGCGCGGCATAGAAATCGTCGGGGTGGTCGAGGTTGGGGGTCAGTGTCAGCTCGGCCATGTCTCACTCCAGTCCGATGGCGCGGCGCAGGGCGCCGCGGGTGGCGGTTTCGTCAAAGCCGTCCCAGCGCGCGGCGACATGCTGGTCGGGACGGATAAGGTAGACGCCCGAGGTGGCCATGCCCAAATAGCGCTCTGCCAGGCCGCCGCTGGCGTCGTCGCTGGCAGAAAGGGCGAGGCGCGTGATCGGTACACCGGATTCTTCCAGCGCATCCGGCGCCTCGGCGTCGATGGTCAGCAGGGTGAAGGCACCGCCGAGGTGGTCCAGCAGGAACCCCGCGCCAAGCGGCGCGTCGGGGCAGGGGCTGCCGACGCGCGTGCGGGTGGGGCCGCCGGTCAGGGTGTCGGGGCCGTTCAGCGGCCCGCCATCGTAGACGCAAGGCACCGACAGGCGGCCCGAGTTCACCAGCGGGCGGGCGAATTCATACTGCTCTGCCAGGTCCAGAACCGCGTTGCGGAACATATGGCTGACCTTGGATTTGGGCGTGATGAAATCGGTCGAGCGGGTCGAGTTCAGGATGTTTTCGTCCGCGCCATGCACACGCTCGGCGTTGTAGCTGTCCAGCAGGCTTTCAGGCGCGCGGCCCTCGATCACCATGCCCAGTTTCCAGCCGAGGTTGTCCACGTCCTGCATGCCGGAGTTCGCACCGCGTGCCCCGAAAGGAGAAACCTGGTGCGCTGCGTCACCCGCGAACAGCACCCGGCCGTGGCGGAATTGCTTCATCCGGCGGCACTGGAAAGTGTAGATCGAGGTCCAGACGATCTCGTATTCGACATCCCCCAGCATGGCGTCCAGCCGGGCGCGCACGTTTTCCTCTTGCAACTCTTTCTTGCGGTCCACGTCCCAGCCGATCTGGAAGTCGACCCGCCAGACGCCATCGGGCTGCTTGTGCAGCAGCGTCGAGGCGCCGGACTTGAAGTAGGGTTCGAACCAGAACCAGCGTTCGGTCGGGAAATCGTCGTTCACCATCTTGATGTCGGCGATCAGAAAGCTGTCCTCGAAGACGCGGCCCTCGAAATCCAGCCCCATCATGCCGCGCAGCGGAGAGGAGGCGCCGTCGCAGCCGATCAGCCAGTCGGCCTCGATGGTATAGGGGCCGTCGGGCGTGGTGATCTCCAGCGTGACGTGATCGTCATGCGTGGTGACATTGTCGACCCGGTTCTTGCCGCGCAGCTCGATGGGCGCGCCTGCCGCCTGCGCCTCGCGGACGCGTTCGACGAGGAAGCGTTCGAAATAGGGCTGTTGCAGGTTGATGAAGGCCGGGAACTTGTGGCCCTGCTCCGGCAGAAGGTTGAACTCGAACACCTTGCGGTCGTCGTGAAAGACCTTGCCCAGGTTCCAGACCACGCCCTTGTCCAGCATCGGCTGGCCACAGCCGTAGCGGTCGGCGATTTCAAGGCAGCGCTTGGCGAAACAGATCGCGCGGCTGCCCATGCCGATGCCCTCGTGATCGTCCAGCACGACGACCGGGATACCTTGCAGGCCAAGGTCCAGCGCCGTGGCGACACCGATCGGCCCGCCGCCCATGATGACGACCGGGTGCCGGACCGGCGTTTCCGCATCCTGGTCCGCGGAGCGTTCGTAGGGGTAAAGCTTGAAGGCGAGTTGATAGCGGTCGTGGATCATGTCGGTTCCTCCTTGTCCGACGGGAGATGGGTCAATGACCCATCGTCAGTCCTGGGCGAAGGTGGGCGCAGAGCGCGCACCCTACGACCCCGCGTAGGGTGCGCATTTCGTGCGCACCCCGACAGGGTTTACCCCTGCAAGCTCGCCCACATTTCCTTGTCCCGCTGCGCCGTCCAGACGCGGGGCGTGTCGATGCCGCGGGCTTCGTCATAGGCGCGGGCGACGTTGAACGGCAGGCAGTGCTCGTAGATCGCGTAGTCCTTGAACTTGGGGTCGCATTCGGCGCGCACCGCGTCCCAGGCTTCTTTCAGCGAGCCGCCCCGGCCCACGACCTTTTCCACCGGCTTGTAGGTGGAGCGGACGAAATCCTCTGTCGCGGCGATGGCCTTGGCGACCATGTCCGGCCCGACAAGCGCGTCGCCCCGGCCCGGTGCAATCGCCTGCGGCTCGAATGCCGCGATATTGGCCAGCGTCTCGCCCCAGTCGTTGAAGTGGCCGTCGCCGCAGTAGCAGGCCGAGTGATACTCGACGATGTCGCCGGTGAACATGACCTCCTGGTCCGGCACCCAAATCACCGCGTCACCGGCGGTATGGGCGCGGCCCAGGTGCATGATGTCCACGCGGCGGTTGCCCAGGTAGACCGTCATCGAGTCGCTGAAGGTTGTCGTCGGCCATGTCAGGCCGGGGATTTCCTCGTGCCCCTGGAAGAGGCGCGGGAAGCGTTCGAACTCGCTGTCCCAGTCCTCTTGCCCGCGTTCGGCCACCATCGAGCGGGCCACGTCGGACATGATGATCTGTTCGGCACCATAGGCCGAGGCACCCAGCACGCGCACCGCGTGGTAGTGGGTCAGCACAAGGTGGGAAATCGGCTTGTCGGTGACTTCGCGGACATGTTCGATCACCTTGCGGGCCAGGCGCGGTGTCGCCTGAGCCTCGACGATCATGACGCTGTCGTCGCCGATGATGACTCCGGTGTTGGGGTCGCCCTCGGCGGTGAAGGCGTACAGCCCCTCGCCGACCTGGGTAAAGGACGTCTTCTTCTCTTCCATGTCGCCGGCGGATGCAAAGGCCTTGGTCATTGGTTCCCTCTTATGTCTCTGGACGCACTTGCGTCTTTGTGATTCCATCGCGGGTCATGAGCAACGCCCAGCGACCCGTCCTTATCTTCCTGGTGGTGACCGCCCTGATGGCGATCACCCTGTACCTTTTGGGGCGTGATCCGATCTGCCCCTGTGGTTACGTGTCCCTCTGGACCGGGCCGGGCGCCCCGCCGCGCGAGGGCAGCCAGCATCTTTTCGATCTGTATTCGCCCAGCCACCTGATCCACGGATTGATCTTCTACGGTGTCCTGGCGCTGGTCGCCCGCCGCCTCAGCCTGAACCTGCGGCTGGCCATCGCGCTGGTGGTCGAGGCGGGGTGGGAGATCCTTGAAAACACCCCGATGGTGATCGAACGCTATCGCGCGGTGACGGTGTCCTTTGACTACAACGGCGACAGCATCATCAACTCCGTCTTCGACGTGATCGCGATGGTTGTGGGCTTCTACATGGCGCGGCGCCTGCCGATCTGGGCCAGCGTCGCCGTGGCGCTGGGGTTCGAGGCGCTGACCATCGCGCTGATCCGCGATGGCCTTGCCTTGAACATCATCATGCTGTTCTGGCCCACCGAGGCAGTGCTCCAGTGGCAGCAGGGCGGCTGACATCAGCCCCGGCCCCCGTAAGGATTGTCGAGCGCGGGCAGCACCTTGCCGGTGCATTCCCCGAAGCCGATGCGATAGCCGTCACCCACCGCCGCGCCGCGCAGGGTCAGCGTATCGCCGTCCTCGAGGAAACTGCGCGTTTCGCCGGTGTCCAGCGTGACCGGCTCCTTGCCGCCCCAGGCCAGTTCCAGCAGCGCGCCGCGCGCGCCCTTGTCCGGGCCTGAGATCGTGCCGGAGCCCAACAGGTCACCCACCGACATGGGGCAACCGCTTGTCGTGTGATGGGCCAGTTGCTGCGCCGAGGAATAGTACATCTCGCGGTAGTTGGTCCGGGCGATGACCGTCTCGGGTTTGCCCTCTGGCGCCAGGCCGACCTCCAATTGAATGTCGTAGAGCATCGGACCGGGCTCGCGCAGGTAGGGCAGCAGGTCGCGTTCCCGTTCCGGCGTCGTGGTGCGGAAGGGGTCCAGCGCCGCCTTGGGCACGATCCAGGGGCTGATCGTGGTCGCCGTCGCCTTGGCCTGGAAGGGGCCCAGCGGCTGGTATTCCCAGGCCTGGATGTCCCGCGCCGACCAGTCGTTCAGCAGGACATAGCCAAAGATCATCTCGTCGGCTTCACCTACTGTCACAGGCCCGTCGGAGTCCTGCCCCACGATGGCGCCCATCTCAAGCTCCAGGTCGAAGCGCTTGCAGGGGGCAAAGACCGGCAAGTCGGCATCCGGCGCCTTGAGCTGACCCCAGGGGCGGCGCACATCGGTGCCCGAGACGACGACCGAGGACGCGCGTCCGTTATAGCCGATGGGGATCGACAGCCAGTTTGGCGGCAAAGCATTTTCCGCGCCCCGGAACATGGTGCCGACGTTGGTGGCGTGGTTCTTGGAGGCATAGAAATCGGTGTATTCGCTCACCGCGAAGGGCATCAGCATCTCGGTCCCGGCCTGCGGAACCAGGTAGCGCGCCAGCCCTTCGGCATCCGGGGTGCCCTCGGCCAGCATCCCCGTCACGGTTTCGCGAAAGGCGGCCCAGGCGGCGGGACCAAGGGCCATGAATTCGGTCCAGTCACCGAAGAAGAACACCTCTTCCTCGGCATCCAGAGACAGCAGGCCGTCAGCCTCCAGCGCCGTGATGTCGAGGATCATGTCGCCGATGGCGATGCCGCAATGCGCCTCGCCGTCCTCGGCGCGGAAGCTGCCGCAGGGCAGGTTGTTCAGGGGGAAATCCGTGTCGGGGGAGTTGGCTGACTCCACCCAGGAGCGTTTCAGGGGCATGTGTCGTCCTGTTCGTTCGAGGTGTGGCGGGGCAAGCCCCGCCCTACGCTGGTGTCGCGCTGTTTGTCGCAAAGGGAGTGGATGCCCTCTTCGACCCTTACTTCTTGCCCGGCGTGCCGTCGAATTTCTTTTCCAGGCTGTCCCAGCAGTCGATGTAATCGTCCTGCAGCGGCGCCTCTTTCCCGGCGAATTCTGTCAGATGCTGCGGAAAGCGGGTCTCGAACATGAAGGACATGGTGTTGTCCAGCTTTTCCGGCCCGAGATTGGAATTCGACGCGCCTTCAAAGGCGTTCCGGTCCGGCCCGTGCGGGATCATCATGTTGTGCAGGCTCATGCCGCCGGGGACAAAGCCCTGCGGCTTGGCGTCGTACTGGCCATAGATGTTGCCCATCAGCTCGGACATGATGTTCTTGTGATACCAGGGCGGGCGGAAGGTGTTTTCCGCCACCATCCAGCGTTCGCGGAACAGGACGAAGTCGATGTTGGCCGTGCCCGGCACGCCCGAAGGCGCTGTCAGAACCGTAAAGATCGACGGATCCGGGTGGTCGAAGAGGATGGCGCCGACCGGGCAATAGGTGCGCAGGTCGTACTTGTAGGGCGCATAGTTGCCGTGCCAGGCGACCACGTCCAGCGGGCTCTGCGGGATCTGCGTCTCGTGGAACTGGCCGCACCACTTGATCGTCAGGGTCGAGGGCACCTCGCGGTCCTCGAACGCCGCCACCGGCGCCTTGAAGTCGCGCGGGTTGGCCATGCAGTTGGCGCCGATGGGCCCGCGGCCCGGCAGTTCGAATTTCTGGCCGTAATTCTCGCAGACAAAGCCGCGGCAGGGGCCTTCGAGCACCTCGACGCGATAGACCAGCCCGCGCGGGATGATGGCGATTTCCTTGGGCTCGATGTCGATGATGCCCAGTTCGGTGGCAAAGCGCAGCTTGCCTTCCTGCGGAACGACAAGCAACTCGCTGTCAGCGGAGAAGAAATAGGCGTCCTGCATCGAAGAGGTGACCAGGTAGATGTGGCTGGCCATGCCCACCTGCGTGTTCACGTCGCCGGCGGTGGTCATGGTGCGCATGCCGGTGAGCCAGGTCAGCCCCTCCTGCGTCGGCACCGGGTCCCAACGGTACTGGCCCAGGCTGATGACGTCGGGATCGACGTTCGGCGCGCTCTTCCAGTAGGGCAGGTCGATTTTCGTATATCGCGCCGAATGCTTGACCGAGGGGCGGATGCGATAGGTCCAGGTGCGTTCCGGCGGGTTGGCGGTAAAGGCGGTGCCGGACAGCTGTTCGCCGTAGAGGCCATAGTTGCATTTCTGCGGGCTGTTCATGCCCTGCGGCAGCGCGTCGGGCAGCGCCTCTGTCTCAAAGTCGTTGGCCCAGCCGGGCATGTAACCTTCGTGCGTGCCGGTCGTTCCGGTGGCGCGGATCATGCCTTGCGGCAATTCGTGACGGGTCATGTCGTACCTCCCTGGTGCGGTGAGAGCCGGATTCGGTCTTGCCGCCAATATTTGTTGCAACTGCAATGATGTCAAGGTAATCGTTGCGAATGATACCAATCCGGCAGAGCCTTGCCGTGGTCCCTGAACCCATGAGGGAGGTTTTCCCATGATCCGACTGTTCGACTACTGGCGCTCGACCGCCAGCTACCGGGTGCGCATCGCGCTGGGCCTTGCCGGGCTGGAGTGGGAGAGCGTTCCGGTCAACCTTGTCGACGGGGCGCAGCGGGCGGCGGAACACCTGGACCGGAACCCGCAAGGATTGGTCCCGGTGCTGGAGATCGACGGGCTGCGGCTGACGCAATCGCTGGCCATCGTGGAATACCTCGACGAGACGCGGGGCCTTGGCCTCTTGCCTGAGGACGCGGCAGGGCGCGCCCGGGTTCGGGGGCTGGCGCAGGCCATCGCGATGGAAATTCACGCGGTCTGCAACCTGCGTGTGGCGAAACATGCTGTGGCCCATTCCGATGGCGGGATCACGATGGAAAGCTGGATGCAGGCCTTTATCGGCCCGGGGCTGGCAGCGGTGGAAGAGATGCTGGATGGCGGCGAGACCTGCCTCGGCCAAGGCATCACGCTGGCCGACGTCTGCCTGATCCCGCAGCTTTACAACGCCCACCGCTGGGGTGTGGCCCTGAACGACCTGCCAAAGATCCGGCGGGTGGAGGCGGCGCTGGCCGACCACCCGGCCTTTGCCACCGCCCATCCGGATCGCGTGGCGTAATAGGGCGCGCAAGACGCGCACCCGTTGCCGATCATCCCTGCGCCGTGAGGCCCGCATCCATCGCGGTCAGGATCGTGTCCACATGCGCCTCGGTCAGGACCAGCGGGGGCGACAGGATGATGTTCGGGCCAGAGACGCGCAACATGGCGCCGTTTTCATAGGCCACGCGATGCACCGCGCCGATGGTCTTCTTGTCGATGGGCGCCTTGGTGGCCCGGTCCGACACCAGCTCCACCGCGCACATCAGCCCGTGGCCGCCGCGCACATCACCCACCAGCGCGTGTTTCTCCTTCAGTGCCTTGAGACCCTCCCAGAGCTGCGCACCGCGGGCGGCGGCGTTGTCCTTGACCTGCAGCCGCTCGGTTTCCTTCAGGCAAGCGATGGCCGCCGCCGCGCCGACAGGGTGGCCAGAGTAGGTATAGCCCGACCCGATGGCAGCCTTGCCGGTGGTGTCGGCTTCGAAAACCTCGGCCACGGCGCCCGAGATCATGACGGCGCCGAAAGGGAAATAGCCGTTGGTGATGGCCTTGGCGGTGCACATCATGTCCGGCTTTACGCCCCAATGGCGTGATCCCGACCAATCGCCGGTGCGGCCAAAGGCGGTGATGACCTCGTCGGCGATCAGCAGGATGCCGTGTTTCGAGCAGATCTCGCGCACGCCGGGCATGAAACTTTCATGCGGCGGGATCACCCCGCCCGCGCCCAGCACCGGCTCCATGATCATGGCGGCGATGGTCTCGGCGCCCTGAAAGGCGATCTCGTCTTCCAGCGCGGAAAGGCAGAGCTGGGCCAGCTTCTCGGGGTCGGTTTCATTGAACGGGTTGCGATAGGGATAGGGCGCCGGGATATGATAACAGCCCGGCATCATCGGTTCGTACTGGGTGCGGAAATTGGCGTTGCCGTTGACGCTGGCGCCCAGGGTGTGCGTGCCGTGATAGCCCTTTTTCAACGAGAGGTACTTCACCCGCCCGGCCTGACCGCGCACCTTGTGATATTGCCGCGCCAGCCGCAGCGCGATTTCCACGCTGTCCGATCCTCCCGAGGTAAAGAAAGCGCGCGTCAGCCCGTCGGGCGCGAAGAAGTCGCGCAGCATGAGGCTCAGTTCGATCACCGCGTCATTCGTCGTACCACGGAAGATCGAGTAATAGGGCAGGCGTTCCAGCTGTTCGGCGATGGCCTTTTTCACGGGGGCGCAGGAATAGCCCAGGTTGACGTTCCACAGGCCGCCCACGGCGTCCACCATGCGGTGCCCGTCCACATCCGTGATCTCGACCCCGTCGCCACCGACGATGATGTCGGGCGGGTTCGCCAGGCTGTCGGCGGGATGTGCCATCGGGTGCCAGAGGTGGCGGGCATTGTTCTCGGTCAGGAAGTTCGAATCCTTCATGGCAGTCCTCGTTGGGCTGTGGGTGTCGGGGCGGGGGCATCGGCCCAGAGTGACGCGACCTCGCGCGGCAGGATGCCCCCGGTGGAAACGGTTGCCTGTCGGATCGCGCCGCGCAGGGCGGTGCGGATCTCGTCGATCTTGGCCCGTTTGGCGCGGACCGCGGGGACGGCGACGGACATGGCGCCGATGGGCATGCCCTCGGGGCCGAACAGGGGGCCGCCGACGGAACAGACCTCGCTGTCAAAGGCCTGATCGAGGTTGCACAGCCCGTCCTGCCGAACGTCCGCCAGGACAGAGCGCAGGAAGGACGGGTCCGTCAGGGTCTGATCTGTATAGGCCGACAGCGGACGGGTCAGCACGCGCTCTGCCATCGCGGGCGGCGAAAAGGCCAGCAGGGCCAGCCCGGAAGAGGTCGCGTGCAGCGGCAACATCTCGGCCTCGTCGAAATGCACCTGGGTGCCGTGGATCATCGGATCGGCGTGATAAACCGGGGAGAGCATGTCGCCCTGCAGAAGCGAGCAATGGCAAAGCTCGCCCACGTCATGCGCCAGCGTGTCGACGATGGGGCGCAGGATGCGGCGCACCGGGTGGGTCGCCTCGCGCACGGCGGTCAGGCGCAAGATCGCGGGGCCAAGCCTGTAGGCGCGGGTCTGCGGATGTTGTTCGACGAATCCGTTTTCTTCGAGCTCTGTCAGGTGACGATGCACCGTCGCCTTGTCGCGTCCGGACAGGCGCGCGAATTCCATCAGCCCGATCTCGGGCTTGGTGCGCGAAAAAAGGTTCAGCAGTTCAAGGGCTTTGGTGATCGTTCCCATCGCTGTCCGGCGGCCTTTCGAAACGGTTTCACGGTGTCGATGAAAGAAAAGTTGACAGAGTTTCATTGCAATGGCAACAATAAATGCACCAATGGTTCGTATAATGAACCAGTCCACAGGAGGATGGTATGAAAACGTTTCTCAAGGCAGGTGTCGCCGCGCTGGCGCTTGCCCTCCCGCTGGCCGCGCAGGCCGAATACCCCGAAAAGCCCGTCGAATTCGTTGTGCCCTGGCCTCCGGGCGATCTGGAGGATGTGCTGACACGCATGATCGCCGAGCAGTTCCAGGAGACTTATGGCGTTCCGGCGGCTGTGGTGAACAAACCCGGCGGCGGCGGAGGTCCGTTCCCCGGCGCGGCAGAGGTGGCCGGTGCGGATCCGGACGGCTACACTGTCGGCTCCCTCGTGATCGACGTGCCGCTGGTCGGGCCGGAAACCGGCATCCCGGCGCTGAGCCCCAATCCGTTCGAGCCCGTCGGCATCTTCCTGACCTATCCCTTCGTCATCGCCACATCCGGTGATGCGCCCTATTCCACGATGGAAGAGCTGGCCGACTACGCGCAGGACAACGACGTGGCGCTGGGCCACTTCGGGACCTTCCTGATCCCGACGCAGGTGACATTCGCCCTGGCGCAGGAAATGGGCTTTGACTACGCTGCCGAGGCGGCCTTTGACGCGCTCGACTGCAACACGCTGGCCTCGGGCGATGTGGACGTGATCAACACCACGCTGCAGCTGATCAAACCCTGCCTCGACGATCTGACCGTGCTGGCCTCGATCGGATCCGAACGCACCGCGCTGACGCCGGACGCGCGCACGGTCGGGGAAATCGCGCCCTCGCTGGATATTTCGCTGTGGAACGGCCTGTTCGTGCATAAGGACACGCCCGCCGACGTGCGCGAGAAGATCGCCGCCGTCGCGGCGGAGGTCGTGACCTCTGACGCCGCGCAAAAGCTGGCGGCCGAGACCGGCGCGCTGATCTACTGGCAGGACGCCGAGGCAGCCACCGCGCAGATCGAAAAGGACGCCAAGACCCTTGGCACCGTGGCCGAGCTGATCGGCGACTGATCATGACGGGCGTCCCGGCTGTCGGGGCGCCCTTTTGATACGAAAGGGGCAGGATGCGCCGGTTCCAGACATTTCAGGACCTGTTCAAACGCTACCGGCGGCCCGGGGACCTGGTCTTTGCCAGCCTGTTCTGCCTGTTCGCGGTCTTTCTGCTGGTGATGTTGCCCTACGAGACGACATGGGTGAAGCGGACCAAGCTTTTTGCCCAGCCCGCCTTCTGGCCCGCGGTATCCGTGGGCGCGATGGCGCTCTTCGGAGTGCTTCACCTTGTCGGCGCGCTGGTCTCACAGCGGATTCCGGGGCGCGGGGCCGAAGTTCTGGCCTGGCTGAAATCCGTCGAATACGCGCTGTGGTTCATGGGGTATGTCGCAGTGGTGCCGATTGTCGGCTACCTCGCCGGGTCGATCGCCTTTGCGTGCGTGCTGGCCTGGCGGCTGGGCTATCGGTCGATGCGCTGGCTGCTCACGGCTGCGGCGTTTGCCGTTGTGGTCGTCGTGGTCTTCAAGGGCTTTCTGCAGGTCAAGATCCCGGCGGGGCAGGTCTATGAACTGCTGCCCTCCGGTGCCCTGCGCACCTTCCTCATGACCTACCTCTGAAAGGGGCCAAGAATGGACGCCTTGCTGTCCGGACTCGACATGCTGGCGCGTTTCGACGTGGCACTGGCGCTGCTCATCGGCTCTATCGGTGGGGTCATCATCGGGGCGATCCCGGGTGTCGGCCCGCCAGTGGCCATCGCCATCCTGCTGCCGGCCACCTTTTCGTTGGACCCCCTGGTGGGGCTGGTGATGCTGTTGGGTATCTATGGCTCGTCGATGTTCGGCGGCGCCTTGCCCGCGATCCTGATCAACACGCCCGGCACGGCGGTCAATGCGCTGACCACTTATGACGGCCACCCGATGACGCAACGGGGTGAGGCGCTGCGCGCGCTGGGGCTGGCCTATGGGGCCTCATTCGTGTCCGGCATCCTGTCGATCATTGCGCTGATCCTCTTTGCGCCCTTCCTTGCCAAGATCGCGCCGATGTTCGGTTCGCGCGAGATTTTCCTTGCCGCGCTTCTGGGTATCGTTCTGGTGATCCTGGCGCACCGGGGCCAGACTTTTGCCGCCGGAATGCTGGCCGCCTTCGGCATCTTCCTGGGCACCGTGGGGCTGGAGCCGGTCAAGTATACCCAGCGCTACACCTTCGGGCAGGACTGGCTGGTCAGCGGGTTCGACCTGATCGTGGTTGTGCTGGGGCTGTTTGCCCTGTCACAGGCCTTTCAGTTGCTGAGCGGAAAGGACAGTGCGCCCGACACGCAGCCGATCAAAGGCTCGATGTTCCGCGCCATCGGAGAGGTGTTCCGTTTCAAGCGGCTGGCCACGGTCGGCTCGGGCTTTGGCGTGTTGATGGGGATGATCCCCGGCGTCGGCGAGTTCACCGCGCAGTTCCTCAGCTATACCTACGCGCAGAAGACCTCGAAGACCCCGGATGCCTTCGGCAAAGGATCGCCCGAGGGGCTCGTGGCCTCGGAAGCGGCGAACAACGCGGTGCCCGCCGCCGCGATGATCCCTCTGCTGGCGCTGGGTATTCCGGGCGAGGCGCTGACGGCGATGATGCTGTCGGTCTTTTACGTCCACAATGTGACGCCGGGGCCGGGGCTGTTCCAGAACCAGCTGGATTTCGTCTATGCGCTTTATATCGCGATGATCCTGCTGAACGTGATCGTCGTCGTTTTCATGTGCTTTTCGTCCAACCTGCTGCTGCGGATCATACGCATACCGACGCGGTTCCTGGGATTGACGATCCTGGTCCTCAGTTTTGTCGGCGTCTACAGCCTGCGCAACTCGATGACCGATTGCGCCATCGCCGCCGGGTTCGGCCTGTTTGGTCTGGTCCTCAAACGGCAGAACCTGCCGGTGGTGCCGATCATCCTTGGCATGGTTCTGGGTGGCATCATGGAGGTCAAGCTGCGCAGCGCGATGGCGCGGGTCAAGACGCCGCTGGATTTTGTCGACCGGCCCATTGCCGCCTTCATTGCCTTTGCCATCCTCGCGCTGATCGTCCTGCACGTCTGGGGGGTGATCCGCGAACGCCGGGCGGGGCTGAAGGAATTCGAACACGATCACGACATGCACGACACGCAAGGAAACTGAGAATGCTGGATCTTTCGCGGATCGAAGAGTTGCGGCACGCCGATGTGCCGCCCGGACGTCACATGATCGACGGCGCCTTTGTGCCCGCCTCCGATGGGGGAGAGATGGAGGTGATCTCTCCTCTCGACGGTACGCGGTTGACGAGCGTTGCGCGTGGGACGCAAGCCGATGCCGAGGTCGCCGTGACAGCGGCCCGGAGGGCCTTTGATGACGGGCGCTGGGCGGATATGGCCCCGGCGGCGCGCAAGGCGGTGCTGCTGAAATGGGCCGCGCTGATCGAGGACAACGCGCTGGAGCTTGCCGTGCTGGGCGTGCGCGACAATGGCACCGAAATCGGTATGGCGCTGAAGGCAGAGCCTTTGTCGGCGGCCCAGACCATCCGCTATTACGCCGAGGCCATCGACAAGCTCTATGGCGAGATTGCCCCTACAGCGCCGGGCGCGCTGGGCCTTGTCCATCGCGACCCGGCGGGCGTCGTCGGGGCAATTGTGCCCTGGAACTTTCCGCTGATGATCGGCGCCTGGAAACTGGGCCCGGCGCTGGCGGCGGGCTGTTCCGTGGTGCTGAAACCCGCCGAGACAGCCTCGTTGACGCTGCTGCGCATTGCCGAACTGGCGATGGAGGCTGGTCTGCCTGCCGGTGTCCTGAACGTCGTCACTGGGGAGGGCGCGGTTGTGGGCGCCACGATTGCCGAGTCGATGGAGGTGGATGTGCTGGTCTTTACCGGATCGGGCGCGACGGGGCGGCGCCTGCTGGAGGCCTCGGCCCGGTCAAACCTGAAACGCGTCTACCTGGAGCTTGGCGGCAAATCCCCCAACATCGTCTTTGCCGATGCGCCGGATCTGGCGGAGGCGGTCAAGGTCTCGGCCAACGGCATCTTCCGCAACGCGGGGCAGGTCTGTGTTGCCGGCTCACGCCTGCTGGTCGAACGGTCCATCCACGATGCGTTTGTCGCGCAACTGACCGATTTCGTCAAAGGCATGAAGGTCGGCGACCCGCTGGACCCGGCGACCGCCGCCGGTGCGGTCAACAGCCTGCGCCAGTTGGAACAGAACCTTGGTTTCGTTGAAGAAGCCCGCGCGGCGGGGCGCGAGATCCGCATCGGCGGCGCGCGCATCCTGGAAGAGACCGGCGGCTATTTCATGGAGCCGACGATCGTGACCGGCGTCGATCCCTCGGACCGGCTGGCACGCGAAGAGGTCTTTGGCCCGGTGCTTGCCGTGATCGCCTTCGACACCGAGGATGAGGCGGTGCAGATCGCCAATGGCACGGACTACGGGCTGGCAGCGGCAGTCTGGACCTCCGATCTCAGCCGCGCGCACCGGATGATCCGGCGGGTCAGGGCTGGCGTCGTACATGTGAACACCTACGGCGGATCGGACATGACGGTGCCTCTGGGCGGCGTGAAACAATCCGGCAACGGGCACGACAAGTCCTTGCACGCCTTTGACAAGTACCTCGACCTCAAGACCGCGTGGATCAAGCTATGAGCGACCGCACCATCCTGATCGTCGGCACTTTTGACACAAAGGACGAGGAGCTGACCTACCTTGCCGGGGTGATCCGGGGGCAGGGGGGCGGGGTGCTGACAATGGATGTCAGCGTGCTGGGTGATCCTTCGGCGCCCTGCGACATTTCCAAGCATGTGGTCGCCGAAGCGGCTGGCCACAGCATCCAGGAGGCCATTGATGGCGGGGATGAGAACCTTGCCATGCAGATCATGGCCAAGGGGTCGGCCCTGTTGGCGGCGCGCCTGCAGGCCGAGGGGCGCATCGAAGGGGTGATCGTGCTGGGCGGGACAATGGGCACGGACCTGGCGCTGGACCTCTGTTCGGCGTTGCCGCTGGGCGTGCCGAAATACATCGTGTCGACCGTCTCCTTTTCGCCGCTGATCCCGCCCGAACGCCTGCCGGCGGATGTGCAGATGATCCTTTGGGCGGGTGGGCTGTACGGGCTGAACTCTGTCTGCAAGGCGTCGCTCAGCCAGGCGGCGGGTGCGGTTCTGGGCGCCGCGCGGGCGGTGGAACGTCCCGACCGGACGCGCCCACTGATCGGCATGACAAGCTTTGGCAAGACGGTGCTGCGCTACATGGTGGCGTTGAAACCGGCGCTGGAGGAGCGCGGTTTCGAGGTCGCGGTGTTCCATGCCACCGGCATGGGCGGACGGGCGTTCGAGAGCCTCGCCGGAGAGGGCGCCTTTGCCGCCGTGATGGATTTCGCGCCGCAGGAGGTCGGCAATCACCTGATGGGCTCGACCATCAGCGCGGGGGCCGACCGAATGACGGGCGCGGGCCGCAGCGGCACGCCGCAGATCGTGTCCATCGGATGCTATGACCTTGTGGATTTCGTCGGCTGGCAGGACGTTCCGCCGAAACTCGCAGGGCAGGAGGTGCACGCCCACAACCGCCTGCTGTCCTCGGTGATGATGACCGCCGACCAGCGGCGAGAGATGGCGCGTACGATTTGTGACAAACTGGCTGGCGCCGAGGGGCCGGTGGTGCTGATCCTGCCTCTGCAGGGCGGCAACGAATGGGATCGTCCCGGGGGCCCGCTCAGCGATCCCGAGGGGCTGGCCGCCTTTATCGAAGAGATCCGCACGCAGTGTCCCGCCAATGTGCAACTGGTCGAACTGGACGCGCATATCAATGATCCCGCCTTTGCCGAAACGGCGCTGGAGGTGCTCGACGGCTGGCGGGCCAGTGGCGCCTTGCGCGGGGCGTGACGCGGCGGGTCGACCGACATGGCGCTTTCCTCTACCGTCCTGTTCCAAGAGGTTGGTTCAGGGCATTGAGAGGAGCAGGCGCATGTCGCAACTCCGGCGGCTTTGGGGCGCGGGTCTGGTTTTTGCAGGGGCGGTTGCCCTTGGTGGCGCCGCATTGGCGCAGGGGCTGCCGCTGTTCGACGGGGCGGATTTCGACCGTCTTCTGATGCAGGTGCCGGAGCGGGACCGTGACCGGATCGAGGCCACGGGCGCCAAGCCGATCATCCGCTACACGGCCCCCACCGCAATTCGTCGCGCAGGACGGGCCGTGGGCCAGGTCCGGGTCGCGGTCGAGACCGAGGGCGGACCTGCGGTCGTGACCTGCACGGGGGTCCTGATTTCCGAAAACCTCGTGCTGACAGCCTTTCGCTGCGTGCCGGGCGTTCTGGCAGAGCCGGGCCTTGCCGCGCGTGGGCCAAAGCGGATCACGCGCGTCGATTTCATCACCGGATTTGACGCGCCCCTTGTCGAGGAGCAGGGACAGCGGGTCGCGCTCGATCCCGACCCTGTGGAGGCGGATGCGGACCTGGGGTTTGTCGTGCTGCGGGCCGACGGACGTCCCGGGGCAGAGGGTGCGGTGCTGGCGCTTGATCCGCCGTCCCTGTCGACCGGGATGCCGCTGGCGATCCTTGGTCATCCATTCGGCACTTCGAAACAGGTGGTCCGCGAGGGCTGTGCCCTGCGCGGGTCGGTTACCGAGGGCGGGCGGTTGACGCATGGCTGCGCGGCCCTGCCCGGCAATGTGGGGGCGCCAGTGCTGGATGGCGATGGCCTGATGATCGGGGTGCACCTGCAAGAAGAGCCGCGCGCGACCGGCGGGCGTGGCGTCAGCATCGCGGCCCTGCTGGACAGCTCCGTGTTCCTGCGCGCGGTGGCTGCGGGCGAGGACTGCGTTGGCGACGGCGCGGCGCGCTGCGGGGCTCGGGCGTCTGCGGCGCCCAGGCCGGGTACGCCGCTGAAAGCGGCAAAGGTCAGGCCGGTTGCACGGCCTGACCCGAAGCCCCCCGCCGTCGCCCCCGACGCCGAGATCTTGGTGCCCGACGAAGCACGCGAAGACGTGGTCGATGTCTTTCCCGTCGGCCTTGGCCCGGACGGCCCGGCGGTTTTTGGCGTTGCTCTGCCCTACCTGCCGCCGGGCACCGGGGTCGAGCTGCTGACCGGGCCGCTGGGGGATCTGGATGGTCCGGGGGTCTTGATGGCCGCCAGCGAGGGGATGGCCGCGACACTCACCGACCTGAGTGGCGGGCAATCCGCCCTGTCCCTGTGGCGGCTGCATGACGGCGCCTTGCTTGCGCGGCGCTTCTTGCCGCAGGGCGGTCGGTCGCTCGCGCTCAGCCGGGATGGGGATGTTCTTGCCCTGGCGCGGGACGGCGCGGTCGAACTTATGGAGTTGCCCCTGATGGAGGTCACGGGGCGTATCACCCCCGACGGCTCCGGCGGGATCACGCATTTGGCGCTTTCCGCAGACGGCGCGCGGCTGTCGGTGGTACAGGGCGACACTGTCTCGCTCTGGCAGGTCACGGACGGGACTCGCCTTTGGGCCTTGGAGGCAAAGGACGGCTTTGTCGGGGCGGTGGCCATCGGCGCGGAGGGCGATACCCTGGCGCTGGCGGGACGCGACGCGGTCAGCCTGCACAAGGTGGCGGACGGCGCGGTCCTGCATCGAATGCCGACCGACACGCCGGTCGACAGGCTTGTCTTCCTTCCCGCGGGCGATCTGGTGGCAGGTCGACCCGAGGGTCGGGGGTATCGGTGGAACGTCTCCAGCGGGCAGGTGACGGGGCGGATCGGCGGTGAAGGCGGGGAGTCCCTGCTGGGGCCGGTCGGTGATGACGGTTTGGCCATGCAGGATCGCGACAGCGGAAAGGTTCGGGTCTACGGACCGGATGGCACTGTCCTGAAAGCTATTGACGGGCAGGGGGGCGGTGGCGCGATCCTGGGGTCCGGCGGCGCACGGCTGTTTGTCCATGTGGCCGAACCGCACCCCGCCGCGCTATTGGCAGACCTTGGAACCGGGCAGCTCCTGCGAAAGGTCCCGCGCCAGCCGGATGCGATCACGACGCTGGCGTTCAGTCCCGACAGTACGCGGCTGGCGCTGGGCGGATCGGCAGGCGTGCCCCTGCAGGTCTGGGCCTGGGAGGACGGGCAGGTCACATATCGTGCGGAGCAGGTGCAAGGACCCGCCGCCCTGGCTTGGCACCCGCTTGGGGCAGGGCTAGCCGCGCAGGGGGCGGATGGTCAGCCCCTGCAGTTGGTGGATTTCGGCGGCGAGATCCGGAATGTCGACCTGCCCGGAGAGGTGCGTGCCCTGAGCTTTGACCCGACCGGCGCCTACCTTGCGCGCAGCGATGCGCGGGGCCGGGTGACATTGCTGGACGCGGCCACCGGCGCGGCATTGCGCGATGTCGCCGGGGACCATGCGTCTTTCTCGCGTGATGGCCGGGTCCTGGCGGTGGCCCGCAATGCGCTGAAACCGGAAATCGCCCTGATCGACCCGGAGACCGGCGAATCCGACCAGCTTTTGCAGATGCCTTTTTCGCGGGTCGGTCCGCTGGGCTTTCGGGGCGCGTCGCCGGAGGTGGTTGCGGTGGTGCAGGGCCGGGGCGTCACGGCGCGCTGGATGCTTGCCTTGTGGAACGTCGAGGACGGCACCTTGATCCGTCGGTTTGGTCAGCTTGACAGCCCGCCGCGCGCGATGGCCGTCAGCCCGGACGGGCGCTTTGTCGCCGTGGTCGAGGAGGACACCCCCGAAGTCCTGCTGTGGGACATGTCGGTGGGCCGTTTCCTGTGGCGGCTGGACACAGGCGGCGCCGAGGTTCGGGCGCTGGCCTTTGCCCCTGACGGATTGCGGATAGCGGCGGCGCTGGCACCGGGGGGCGTGGTGCTTTGGGACATGATCAATGGCCAGGTCAAGGGACGGCTGGCGGTCTATCCGGATGGCACGGCGGCGCAGGTGGGGGCGACGCTGTTCCTGTCCGACCCCACCATGCTGGACCGCGTCGCGGTGCGCCTGCCGGACGGAACCTTCCTGCCCGCGCGGCAGGTGGTGCTGGAGGGGTTGCCCGATTTTGTGCCCGCCGATCTGCCGCTTGCAGAGCAGGTGCAGGTTTTGCTGGCCCGGCTGCGCGAGGGCGACGAGGATGCGCGCCTGCTGCTGGTCGATGGGCGGGCGCTGGCCTTTGACCTGGAGTTCCGCAAGGAGATGCAGCGCCAGCTCAAGGCCGGGGAGTTCTATACAGGCCCGATCGACGGGGACATCGGACGCGGCAGCCGCCGGGCGCTGCAACTGTTTGCTGCCGAGGGGGCGGACTAGGGCGGGCCCAAACGCGCCTCAGGACCCCGATTCCGGGTCCTGTCGGGGCCGCGAGCGCCTGTCGGGGCGTGTGTGGGGCCTTGACTGTTCGGACCGGGCCGAACGCCGGGTCTGTTCGACCCTGCGCAGGATCGCGGCGTCCTGTTGCCAATGAGCAAAGGCGCCGGTGTCATGCAGCAGGGCCATGACTTCGTCATAGAGATCGTCCATCTGCGCCCCCGGGGTGATGCCCTTCAAGGCTGACCGGACAAGGTGAAATCCGGGTTAAAACGGACGGAACGGGGCAGGGGCCTGCGCCTCGGCAAAACCGTGCGCCGCGGCCATGGGCAGGGCCGAGCCGCGCAGTTCCTGCGCCAGCGCGCGCAGGGATTTCGCCGTCTCGTAAAAGCCTTGCGCCTCGCAACGGGTGGCTGACTGGATGGCGCGTTCGATGAGATCTTCGGGGTACATATTTTTGCTTCCTTACCGCTCGATTTTTTTCATCAAAATGACATTATCCCCTTAATGAGGCGTTAATCTGGATGAGGGTCCGGTTAAACGCGCGCGGAAAATCGCCGACCTGCCGGGGGGCTCAGTCCTCTGGTGTGGCCTTGCGGGCCAGGTCCAGGAAGACGCGGTGTTCCGCCTCGGTGAGGCCGGGCAGGATCTCGGCTTGCAAGGCGGTGATCACGGGAAGCGCGCGGTGGAACAATTCGGAGCCCTCGGGGGTCAGCGTGACCTCGCGGGCGCGGCGATCCCGTTGGGACACCTGCCGCCGCACCCAGCCTTTCTGTTCCAGCCGGTCGATGACGCCGCCGATGGTGGCACGGTCATAGGCGATGCGCGCGCCGATGGTGGCCTGGTCGATGCCGGGATCGTCATGCACCGCCTTCATCGCCGCGAACTGCACCGGCGTCAGCTCCAGCCCGGCGGCGCGGGTGCGGGTGTGAAAGACATTGGTCGAGGCCTGATGCAGCCGCCGGATCAGGTGCCCGGCCAGGGATTCCAGCGGAAGGTCCTCCGCCTCCTCTCGATCCGGTGTGCCTGCGTCCATCATTCCATTCCCCTCGGGCGCTTCGAAGCGCCTTTCGCTGATTTTGTAAGTGTACGGATCTTTTTCTTGACGCGCAATGCTCTGCATGCAAATCATATGCCTACATATCAGTTTCCCGATTCCGGGGAATGATCAGGGCAAACGTCGACCGGGGGACAGGACCCGGCCAGACGCGGACCTGCGGAGGAGAGAGGACCAGAGCCATGAGTGATCTTCCCATCATCATCGCCGGAGGCGGCATCGGGGGCCTGGCGGCCGCCTGCGGGTTGGCCCGCAAGGGGCAGCGCAGCATCGTCGTCGAACAGGCGCCGCAACTGGGCGAGATCGGTGCCGGTATCCAGATCGGCCCCAACGCCTTTCACTGTTTCGACTACCTGGGCGTAGGGGACGAGGCGCGCAGCAAGGCGGTCTACATCGACGCGCTGCGCCTGATGGATGCCCAGACCGCCGAGGATATCACCCGCATTCCGCTGGATGAGCCCTTTCGCAAGTTCTACGGCAACCCTTACGCGGTGGTGCACCGGGCCGACCTGCACGGTGTCCTGCTGAACTACTGCGAGCACAGTCCGCTGATCGACCTGCGCACCAATCACAAGGTTCTGGGCTACGAACAGGACGGAACCAGCGTCACCCTGATGCTGGACGGGCGCGACCCGATCAAGGGCCGCTTCCTGATTGGTGCCGAGGGGCTGCGCTCTCCGATCCGGTCGCAGATGATCGGGGATGGCGAACCGCGTATTTCCGGCCACACCACCTATCGCTCGGTGATCCCGACCGAGCAGATGCCCGAAGATCTGCGCTGGAACGCGGCGACGCTCTGGGCCGGACCCAAGTGCCATATCGTGCACTACCCGCTGAAAGGGTGGAAGGTGTTCAACCTTGTCGTGACCTATCACCGCGACGTGCAAGAGGCGATTGCCGGTAAACCCGTCAGCAAGGAAGAGGTCGCGCAGGGCTTTGAGCACATCCACCCCAAGGCGCGGCAGGTCATCGAACACGGCAACGACTGGAAGCTCTGGGTGCTCTGTGACCGTGACCCGATTTCCAACTGGGTCGACGGGCGCGTGGCTCTTCTGGGCGATGCGGCCCACCCGATGCTGCAGTACTTCGCCCAGGGTGCCTGCATGGCGATGGAGGATGCGGTGGCGCTGTCCCATTGCATCGAGCATTTCGGTGAGGACACCGAGGACGCGCTGCAACGCTATCAGGAAATGCGCAAGGTCCGCACCGCGCGCGTCCAGATGAACTCGCGCCTGATCGGCGAATACATCTATCACCCCGGCGATGCGCAGGCCGCGGTGCGTAATTCCGTCATGCGTTCGATGAGCGCGGACGACTGGTATAGCCAGCTCAACTGGCTTTACGGCTCGAACGGGCTGGACACGGGCGCGGCGAAATCCGCCGCCGCTGAATGACTTCAGGAAGGACCACTTTCATGGGCTTTGTCTTTGAACCCGCTGTCACCCCCAGCGTCGCCGTCGCAGGCAGCGACGACCGTATCCCGGTGCGCCGGATCTTTTGCATCGGGCGCAACTATGCCGCCCATGCCCGCGAGATGGGCAAGGACCCGGACCGCGATCCGCCGTTCTTCTTTCTGAAACCCGCCGATGCGGTTGTCGAGGATGGCGCGACGATCCCCTATCCGCCGCAGACCGAGAATTTTCACTTCGAGGCAGAGCTGGTCGCCGTGATCGGCACCGGCGGGGTGAATATCCCCGAGGACAAGGCGCTGGACCACGTCTGGGGCTATGGTGTCGGCAATGACCTGACCCGCCGCGACCTGCAGTTGAAGGCGCGGGAACAGGGACGCCCCTGGGACCTGGGCAAGGGGTTCGACAACTCGGCGCCCATCGCGCCGATCCACCCGGTGTCGACGGTGGGGCACCCGTCGAAAGGGGCAATCAGGCTGACGGTCAACGGCGAGGTCAAGCAGGATGCGGACCTGTCCGACCTGATCTGGTCCATCCCCGAGATGATCTCGATCCTCTCGCACTCTTTCGAGTTGAAGCCCGGTGATCTGATCATGACCGGCACACCCGCCGGTGTCGGCCCCCTGCAACCCGGCGACACCTGCGTGGTCGAGGTCGAGGGCTTCGGCACCTGCACCACCCATATCGGTCCCCGCGCATGAGCCTGAAGCTGCACAACTTCTTTCGCTCCTCGACGTCGACGCGGCTGCGCGCCGCGTTGAACCTCAAGGGGCTGGAGTATGACTATCTGGCTTATGCCCTGCGCAAGGGCGAGACCCGGACGCCGGAGTACCTGGCGAAGAATCCGCAAGGTCTGGTGCCTTCGCTGGAGCTGGAGGACGGGACCACCCTGATTCAGTCGCTGGCCATCATCGAGTGGCTGGAAGAGACCTACCCCGAACCTGCGCTTCTCCCAGCCGATCCGTTGGGCCGGGCGCGGGTGCGGGCACTTGCCTACATGATCGCCTGCGAGATTCACCCGTTGAACAACCTGCGGGTCCTGTTCCGCCTGCGCGACCAGTTCGGCGCGGGTGAAGAAGGGCAAAAGGAATGGTTCACCCACTGGGTCCGCACCACCTTCGACGCGCTGGAAGAGGCGTTGCAGGACGCGCGGACCGGGCGTTACTGTCACGGCGATACGCCGGGGCTGGCCGATCTTTGCCTTTATGCGCAGGTCTGGAACAACAAGCGGTTCGGCATCCCGCTAGAGGACTGGCCGACCATCTCGCGGATCTTCGCGGGTCTCGACACGCTGCCCGCCTTCCGCGACGCCGCCCCACCCAACCAACCCGACGCGGCCTGACAGGCTATTCTGAGGAGGAGACAAATGGACAACGCCATGCAACCCGAGGACACGCCGGAACTGCGCGCGCTTTACCAGGGGTTCAAGGACAATCACCTGAACCCGCTTTGGACGCAGACCGGCGACCTGATGCCCCTGCACCCAAGGCCCAAGGCGGTGCCACATGTCTGGCGTTGGGCCGATCTGCTGCCGCTGGCCGAACGCTCGGGTGACCTGGTGCCCGTGGGCCGTGGCGGTGAACGTCGGGCCATCGGCCTGGCCAACCCCGGGCTTGGCGGGCGGGCTTATGTCTCGCCGACGCTCTGGGCCGCGATCCAGTACCTGTGCCCCGGAGAAAACGCGCCGGAACACCGTCACGCCCAGAACGCCTTTCGCTTCGTGGTCGAAGGGGAGGGGGTCTGGACCGTGGTCGACGGCGACCCGGTGCGCATGTCTCGCGGCGACCTGCTGCTGACGCCGGGTTGGCGTTTCCACGGGCACCATAACGTCGCGACCGAGCCGATGGCCTGGATCGACGGGCTGGACATTCCGTTCAGCCAGCAGATGGATGTGGGCTTTTTCGAGTTCGGGTCGGAACGGGTCACCGACAATGCTACGCCGAATTATTCGCAGGGCGAGCGGCTCTGGTGCCATCCGGGCCTGCGCCCGCTGTCGCAACTGCAGGACACCGTCGCTTCGCCTATTGGTGCCTACCGCTGGGAGTTCACCGATCAGGCGCTGACGCAACAATTGCTGCTGGAGGACGAAGGGATGCCCGCAACGGTCGAACAGGGCCACGCGGCGATCCGCTACGTCAACCCGACCACCGGCGGCGACGTCATGCCGACGATCCGATGTGAATTCCATCGCCTGCGCGCCGGGGCCGAGACGCCCGAGCGGCGCGAGGTCGGCTCGACCGTGTTCCAGGTCTTCGAGGGGCAAGGGGCGGTTGTCATGGACGGCGAGACGCACAAGCTGGAAAAGGGCGACATGTTCGTGATCCCCTCGTGGGTGCCGTGGTCTTTGCAGGCGGAAACCCAGTTCGACCTGTTCCGCTTTTCGGATGCGCCGATCATGGAGCGGCTGGGCTTCATGCGAACGGCGGTCGAAGGGCAATGAGCCTGACGGCAGGGGAACAGGCCGCGCGCGAGGCATTGCGCGCGCGCCAAGGGGCCGGGGCGCGTTACGACGCGGCCTCGGCCCCGGCAGAGGACCTGTTGCTGGCCCGGCGCGGCACGGCCTATTTCGCCCGCAAGCTGGGCGAGTTGTCGGATGCCGAACTGGATGCGCCTTCGCTGCGCGAAGATGTGCGCCGGCGGGCATTGATCGCCCAGGTCGGGTATCACGCCCGCGCCCTGGCGCAGCAGGTGGCCGCCGCGCGGGCCGGGGAGGCCGTTCAGCCGATTTCGCCAAAGACCTACCGGAACGAAATCGCCCAGGGCGCAACCCTGCCACCGCGCGCGCTGTGCAGCCTGGTGCACCATGCGGCGATCCACCTGGACGTCGAATGGCGCGACCTGACCGGCGACGGGTGGGAGCTTTCCGTGCCGCTGGATGGGGCGGAGGCCACGCCCTTGCGCCAGACGCCCCGCCTGCGTGCCCGGGTGGTCTGGCAAGGCGCGCTGGACCTGGGCAATGGCGGGCGCTTGGCCGATGTGCCCGCCGACCTGCGTGCCGAACTGGCATTGCCGGGCGGGCGCTGACCGTCGTCATAGGTGGTGGCGCGTTCCGTCAACGGGCCCGAGGCATCGTAGCTGTTGGCATGCTGCGTCCACTCGAAGCTGTCCGCGCTGTCCCCTACGATCCGCGAGGTCTGGACCCCGCTCGCGTTGACCAGCGGGCTTTCGTGGCGTCAGGTTGCGGCTGAGCCTGGGCGGTTTCGGCCGACCCGGGATGACCGAAGAGCTGAAGGAGGTCGGCGTCGACCTGGGGCGCCAGCCTGTCGGACGAGTGATGCGCGAGACCGGCGTCATCGGTGAAAGAACACGCAAATTCAAAGCGATGACGGACAGAGACCACACGTTCCACAGTGCGCCAAACCTGCTGGATCGTGACTTCACGCCGGATCGGCGCAATCAGGAATGGGCGGGTGCGGTCGCACAGCCCGTTGCCCGCGTTCCTGAATTGGACTGCGGTCAAACTGTCTGGCAAAGGGGCCATCAGAACGGTTGGCGGGATATCCACTCCGCCAGAAAGCGAGCTTCGTCAGACGCGCGGGAATGGACCTGCAGGTAGAACGCATGCGGCGATGGGAGGCGTTCGGGCACAAGTGGAACGAGCACTTTCTTCTCGAGCAGGGTGCCGACCTGCCGCTCCCAGCAGAGGACCGCGCCGACGCCATCCTGCGCCAGTTGCAGCGCGATCATGAAGTTGTTCACCGTCGACCGCTTGCCGATATGCGCCTCCACACCAAAGGCCGACAGCCAGTCTTTCCAGCCGGTCCATTCCTGTCGGTGGGTGGACAGGTAGATGAGCGGCGCCCTGGCAAGGTCGGCGACCGACGCCGTTGGAAAGCGGGCGGCAAAATCTTTCGAGCCCGCTGCCACGATCATGTCGTCGAACAAGGGAATGTATTCGCCCCCATCCTCGGGGATCGGTCCGTAACGGAAACTGAGATCCACACGGTCCTCCGTCAGCTCGACGTCACTGACCACCTGAGAGATCACCATTTCGGGATAATGCCGCCAGAAGGCCGAAATCTGTGGCGTCAGCCAGAAGGTGCTGATGGCGGTGGTCGCGTGGATGACGACATCCTCTACCTTGGTCCTGCCGCGGATCTCATGCACGGCGCCGGCAATCCCCTCGAACCCGCGCTGCACGGCCACGAACAGAACCGCGCCGGCCTCGGTCAGGTCGACGCCGCGATGCTGGCGGTGAAACAGCATCTGCGCCAGTTCGCTTTCGAGTGCCTTGATCTGTTGGCTCACGGCCGCAGGGGTCACGTTCAACTCACGCGCGGCCGCCTTGAAGCTCAGGTTGCGCGCCGCTGCTTCGAAACAGTTGATCGCCGTGAGGGATGGCAAGTCATAGGGTCTGGTCATCGGAAGAAGGGCCTCCTCTCGGCGGCGACGGCGTTTTGGGCAAGATCAGATTAACTCTAGATGAAAATTAATACCATTGAGCGTGTGCGCTATTCTCTCCATGACACAATGTCAGATAAACGGTTTCCTGTAGAGAGGCTCTGACATGTCGCACTCCATGCAACATCTGCTCGACCGCCGCACGTCCGGATTTTCTTTGGAGCGGCCTTTCTACACGGACGCCGGGATATTCGACGCCGACCTGACCAACATCTTTTATCGCGAATGGCTCTTTGCCCTTCCGGCCTGTCAGCTTGAGAAGACCGGATCATACATGCGTCTGAAAGTGGGCGCCTATGACGTGATCGTGGTCAAGGGGGCCGACGGCGCGATCCGCGCGTTCCACAACTCCTGCCGCCACCGGGGATCTATCCTGTGCGAGGCGTCGCAGGGACAGGTCGCAAAGCTTGTCTGCCCTTACCACCAATGGACCTATGAACTCGACGGCAGCCTGATCTGGGCGCGTAGCATGGGGCCTGATTTCGACGCATCGAAATGGGGCCTGCGACCCGTTCATCTGCGCGAGGTCTGCGGCCTCGTCTTCATTTGCCTAGCAGACACGCCGCCGGATTTCGACTCCTTTGCAGAGCTTGTGCGCCCCTATCTCGAAATCCACGATCTGCACCGCGCCAAGGTCGCCCACACCACCACGATCACCGAAAAAGGCAACTGGAAGCTCGTCTGGGAGAACAACCGCGAATGCTACCATTGCGGTGGCGCGCATCCGTCACTCTGCCAGTCCTTCCCCATCGACCCCGAGACCGGCGGCGTGACGGCGGACGGCGGTGCCTCACCCAAGTTGCAGGCCCATTTCGACAAATGCGCCGCTGCCGGCGCCCCCGCCCAGTTCCGGATGGAAGGCGACGGCCAGTATCGCGTCGCCCGGATGCCCCTGAACGAAGGGGCCGTCAGCTACACGCTGACCGGCCAACCTGCTGTCCGGCGGCCCCTGGGCCGGGTGTCGATCCCGGACGCCGGAGCGCTTTTGTTCTTCCATTACCCCTCGAGCTGGTGCCATTTCCTGCCCGATCACTCGCTGACCTTCCGCGTCACGCCCATCGGGCCGCAGGAAACGCAGGCCACAACCACCTGGCTTGTCGACCGCGACGCGGTCGAAGGTGTCGATTACGATCTGGACACACTGACCAAGGTCTGGCTGCACACCAACGACGAAGACCGCCGGATTGTCGAGGCGAACCAGCTTGGCATCAACTCGCCCGCCTACAGCCCCGGCCCCTACAGCCCCGTCGAGGAAACCGGGGTGATCCAGTTCGTCGACTGGTACGCCGCCACCATGAGCAAGGCCCTCGCGCCCCGCAAAGTCGCAGCGGAGTGACGCCATGAATGCCTCCATCCAGCCTGCACTCGCCTTCTGGACCGACGACGAACCGCTTGAATGCGTGTCGACCTTGCCAGAGGTGCCGAACGTCGTGACCTTCACCTTCCAGTCACCCACCGGCGCGCTCTTCGCCTTCAAGCCGGGGCAGTTCATCACGCTGGAATTGCCCGTGCCGGGCGGACCACTGCACCGGACCTACACGATTTCGTCCTCACCCTCGCGCCCTACGTCGCTGACAATCACGGTGAAGGCACAGGACGCCTCTGTGGGCACGCGCTGGATGCTTGACAACCTGCGGCCGGGCATGCGCCTGAAGGCAATCGGACCATCGGGGACGTTTTCCTACGTCAACTTTCCGGCGCGGAAATACCTCTTCATCTCTGCGGGGTCCGGCATCACCCCGATGATGTCGATGACGACGCAATTGTACGATGAGGGCCGCGATCCCGACATCGTCTTTGTCAACTGCGCCAAACGCCCGTCCGAAATCGTGTTTCGCGACCGCATGGAACACATGGCATCGCGGACAACGGGGATCGAGCTGACCTGGGTGGTCGAGCGCACCGACCCCTATCATCCGTGGACAGGGTTTCGCGGTATGATGAACCAGTTGATCCTGGGCCTCGTCGCGCCGGATTATCTGGAGCGCGAGGTGTTCTGCTGTGGGCCCGAACCCTTCATGCAGGCCGTGCGCGAGGCGCTTTATGGGCTCGGCTATGACATGGACCGCTACCACCAGGAAAGCTTTCAGGCACCGCTGCCGGACAGGTCCGACGTCCCGGACGATGTCACGCTGGACGATGCCGAAATGGCCGAGGTCGAGTTCGCCGTGACCGGAACGACTGTGAAGATCGCACAGACAGAGACGTTGCTTTCTGCCGCGCGCGACGCTGGCGCGCTGATCCCCTCGGGGTGTACCTTCGGCGTTTGCGGCACCTGCAAGGTGAAGAAGACCGCCGGTGAAGTCCACATGGTCCATAATGGTGGGATCACCGATGAGGATACCGAAGCCGGATACATTCTCGCCTGCTGCTCCAATCCGATCGGCAAAGTGACGATCGAAGCATGATTAAGGACACAGCCATGATGTTCAGTCCCGGCCTCTGGTGGATCGGGTCGAGAATGACTCGATCCGGCTCTGAGGTTCAGGTCTTGCAGATGTATTCGTATGGCGTGAGCCCGCTGAGTGTCTTGAGCCGCCGGGCGAAGTTGTAGGCTGCCATGACGTCGATGAGGGGCGTGCGCAGCTGGTTGTGGCCGTCGTCGTGGTATCGTTTGACCGTAGCGTCCTTGATCGTCCGGTTTATCCTTTCGACCTTGCCGTTGGTCCAGGGATGGTTGGGCTTGGTCAGCCGGTGCTCGGCCCCGTTCGCCTCACAGATCACGTCGACACGCATCGGCCGGGAGATGATCGTGTTTTGGTTCCTCGGCTGCTCTGCGAACTGGATGCCATAGCACGGCCTTGAGCATGTGCTGCAGGAACTCCCAGGCGAGCCTTCTCGACGAGCTGGGTCACCGCGAACGTGCTGGTGCGGTCAATGCCGACGAAGAGATAGAGCTTGCCCTCGGCGATCCACTGGCGGGTTTCGGTCATTCGCCGCCAGTGCGATAGGGATGTGCTGGGAAAGTGAGGGCGGCCGTTCAAAACGACTTGAAATTGAGCGTCTCGCGGCATGGCTGCTCCGAGCAGGCATCGGTGCCAGATCCAACTGCCACGTACGGTTCAGGGCTGAGACCCTTTACATGCGCGGGTCGGGCGACGTTTGATTCATCGTCTGATCATATTGACATGGATCAAGGCGCATATGCGTCCTGACGCATAATCATCCCAAAATGCAGGAGATACTTACCGCCATTTGCGACCCGACTCGCCGCGCCGCGCTCGCCCTTCTCTGGGACGGGGATGAGCACTGTGTCTGCGAACTGATGGCGAGGCTTGACGCGAGCCAGAGCCGGATGTCGAGGCACATGAAGGTGCTGCGCGAGGCCGGCCTCGTGCTGGACAGACGCGATGCGCAATGGGTGCGCTACCGGCGGAACCCCGACCTGGCGCCGGAATTCGCGGCGGTGATCGACGCTGTGCTGACCGCAGAACTCAATCTTGAAAGGAAGGTCGCATGACCGTCGAGACACATGACCCGGCCCCGCATCGTGGCGCACCGGACTGGCTCTGGTATGTCGGCGTGCCCGCCGTGGGCGTGGTCCTCTACCTGCTCTATGGCCAGCTGATCCCGATCTCGGAATGGGTGACAGGGCTGTTCCCGGTGGCCCGTGACAGCCACACTGGCGAGGCCATCGCCTTTTTCGTCTATGACGTGCCCAAGGTCCTGCTTCTCCTGACCGGCATCGTCTTCGTTACCGGCGTGCTGCGCAGCTGGTTCAGCCCGGAGAAGACCCGTGCGATCCTGGCGGGCAAGAACCAGATCTGGGGCTATCCGCTGGCCGCCCTTCTGGGTGTTCTGACGCCGTTCTGCTCCTGCTCATCGGTGCCGCTCTTCATCGGCTTTGTCTCGGCAGGCATCCCGCTCGGCGTGACGTTCTCGTTCCTGATCGCGGGGCCGATGGTGGGGCCGGTGGGCCTCGGTTTGCTCTATGGCCTGGTCGGCTGGCAGATCGCCACGATCTATCTCGTCTTCGGATTCAGCATCGCCACGGTGGCGGGGTTCGTCATGGGCCGCATGGGGCTGGAGCGCTACCTGCAGGACTGGGTGCGCGACCTGAATGCGGGTCCCGTCGGCGATCTGCCCGAGGAACGGCTGACGCTCGTGGACCGGCTGAAGATCGGCGTCGAACAGGTGCGCGAGATCGTCGGCAAGGTCTGGATCTGGGTTCTCGTCGGCATCGGCATCGGCGCCGCGATCCACGGCTACGTCCCCGAAGAGATGATGCTGCGGATCATGGGCGGCGAAGCCTGGTGGTCGGTACCTGCGGCCGTCGTCGTGGGCGTGCCGATGTACACCAATGCGGCTGGCGTCATTCCCATCGTCGAGGCGCTCTTGGGCAAGGGCGCCGCGCTCGGCACGACACTGGCCTTCATGATGTCGGTGATCGCGCTCAGCCTGCCCGAGATGATCATCCTGAAGCAGGTGCTGACCCTCCGCCTGATCGCGATCTTCCTCGCGGTCGTCGCTGCGGGGATCCTCGCCACCGGCTTTCTCTTCAACTTCCTGCTGTGAGCGACCCTTCGGGTCTCCGACCGTTGCGACCCTTCGGGTCTCCGACCGTTGCGACCCTTCGGGTCTCCGACCGTTGCGACCCTTCAGGTCTCCAACCGTTGCGACCCTTCGGGTCGACGCACTTCTCTGAAAGGACACGCACATGAAAACCGTCAAGGTCTACGGCCCGGGCTGCAAGCGCTGCGAGGCGACCGAAACCATGGTCAAGGAGACTGCGTCCCGGCTCGGTATCGACGTGACTGTCGAAAAGGTCACCGACGCGAAGTCCATCGCGATGGCGGGCGTCATGTCCACGCCGGGCATTTCGGTCGACGGCAAGCTCGTGCATGCCGGCGGACTGCCGGATGCGGCGAAACTCGAAGGCTGGCTTCGCGCATGATCCGCGCTCTGGTCGCCGCCGTTGCCGTCCTCGCCTTTCCGACCGTCGCCTTGGCGGACGTCCTCGAGGTCCAGCCCGTCGCGGAGGATGTCTGGGCCATCGACGGCCCGCTGGAACAGTGCAGTCCGGAAAACCTCGCCAACAACGCGACCTTCGGGTTGGTGGTGACGCCCCAGGGTGCGGTGCTGATGGACCCGGGCGGGTCATGGCAGGGGGCGGAGATGCTGTGACCTGCCCCCCGCGAGCTCCCTCAGTCTGATGTAGAGTCTGCTCAACCGCGAAGGAGCAGACGAATGAGGAAGAGCCGTTTCACCGAGGCGCAGATAATCGGGATGATCAAGGAGCAGGAGGCCGGGATGCCGACGGCGGAGGTGTGCCGCAGGCATGGTCTCAGCCCGGCGACGTTCTACAAGCTGAAAGCCAAGTATGGTGGTATGGAGGTCTCCGAGGCCGCCAGGCTGAAGGCGTTGGCAGACGAGAACGCCAAGCTCAAGCGCCTGCTGGCCGACACGATGCTCGACAACGTCGTCCTAAAGGATCTGCTGGGAAATAACTGACGACATTGACCAGGCGGCGAGAGGCGGCGCTCAGGGCAATGCGGGATCATGATATCTCGCAACGCCGGGCCTGCCAGCTTGTCGGTGTCGATCCCAAGACGGTCCGGCGCAGACGCCCGCCGGACTGCCCCGAGATCCGCGAGGAGATGAAGGAGATCGCCGGAAAGCGGCGCCGGTTCGGCTATCGCCGGATCGGTATCCTGCTCGAGCGCAAGCGCATGCTCATGAACCACAAGAAGCTTTATCGGCTCTACCGGTGCAAGTCCATTCAGCCGCGCGGTGGAAAGTGACGGGACGATCGTGGCGCTTCAGCCGAAGGTAGATAGCCACAGCCTCTGATAGCTTGACCGCCTCCGGCATACTGGGAGATGCAGTCAACGACATGGGAGCAGCATTGGCGTTCTGCGCCAGTCGAAGCATGTGTTTGCCCGGTAGCTCGCTGTCCTTGATCCTCAGGTGATACCAATACTCGTCAAGCTGTTGTGCAGCTCTTGTAGCCCTTGATGCTGCAACTGAAGCTGATCTGGTTCTCAGTGAGTATGAGATTTTTGACGACGTATAGTGTTGCTTCAGGTCCTTCGGGACTCGCCTCACGAAGTAGAAGACGCCATCTTTGACAAATGAGTGAGGTGCAGTTTTGTTCTCCGCCATGTTCTACGGTAGCTCCATCATCAGATAAAGCTGAGGTCTTACAATGGCTTAGCGGATTAAATGGTGCCCGGGGGCGGAATCGAACCACCGACACGAGGATTTTCAATTTTCCTCGGGCTCTTTGCAAGCTCCTTCAAAACGTATCAATCCGATCGGAATACCGAAATAATTCAATTCCTTGAGCTTCGCAAACGAACTTATTCTGAAGCGACCAATTGCGTTCTAGCCCACGCATCGAAACACCCATATAGCACCCAAAGCTTGCCCTAATACCGTTGGGACGCAAAGCCCTGCAGCAATTCAAGCGTCTGAATGATGGGCCAGGTAGTCCTGCCACGCTCTCTTGCTGGTTTCGCGCAGATCGATGCTAGGGTATTCGTTTCGCACTCTCTTCAAGATGTACTTCAGCTTTTTCGCCATCGTATCTCTCGCCGATGCAATTTCCTGCCACTCGGCTTCTTTCTCTGGGGGGAGCGGCAAATCTCCGGGGTTGGAAAAAATCGCCAGCGTGCTGCCTTGGTTAAGGTGGTATAAATGATCGCGCGAGACAGTCTGGTGCCATGCCCGAGTGAACGCACGAAAAGCGGAATCTAGCTTCTTGTCATTCAGATGAAATAAGCTGCTGCCAAGTACGATGCCGTTCACGCCTTCGAAGAAGTGCAGGCCACGGTAAGGAAAGGAATGAGGCAACCTCGCGAGGTGGTCGTCAATAGTAGGAAGGTGCATTTCTTCGAGCACCCACTCAAGCGTACGAAGGTCACGGGAGTAGCGCAACTGTTCTTCTGTAAGACCAGCCAACTCTGACGGACGCTTTGGGTCTTGGGCGATGATGCCGCCTACCGCAGTAGCTACTAGTTTCTGAAGCCTTTCATTCTCTTGCTTGTTCTTTGTGTCGGTAAGTTTAAAGGGGCTTGCCCTATGCCTGTCGAAATCGAACGGTAGATCAGCGGGAAAGGTTCCGAATGCGGAGTTGAATAGTAACACTATTCGCGACCAACCGAGCGTCTGAACCGCATAGCCAAGCTCAAAAACAACATTTGGGTTTGGGCATTTTCTCGATATCGTGTCCTGATCATTGATGGTAGACACGTCAGCTACAAAAACATCTGCCTTTCCAATCTTTTCCAGAATCGTCTGTGGAATATTAGGACTGCCAGCCTCATCGCGCGTTGCTTCATCAATAACGACAGAGATACTGCTATTTTTCCTGTACGCTTCCAAGCTACGCTTAATTGCGTAGCGGGTCGTCTTTGAGGGCAAATCACTCTGCCATGAGTAGAAGACCCGTATCGGCTTGGATTTCTTTGCCATGCTCTACTGATGGGGCAGCTCAGAGCCCCGCCTCCTTAATTTCCTCAACTGAGATTCCCGTCCAGCGCAAGATGCACATCGCCATGTAGTCAAAAAGCCCGCTGAACTTCGAGGTTGTTAAATAACCTTTCAGTCCCCCCCAAACCATACCCTGACACGCGGATTCTGGGTGTCTTACAGTGTCTGCATGAAACAGATGCTGACAACCAAATCACTCGACGCGATGCCTCCTGCTACGGTCAAACGGTACGAGGTCCGCGACCAGAAAGTAAACGGCCTGCATGTGCGTGTGTCGACCACAGGTGCCAAGGTGTTCTACACGTTGGTCCGACCGAACGGTGCGCGTAGGCGCATCAAAATTGGCCCTTACCCTGTGGTCTCCCTAGCCGACGCCAGACGTCGCGCGATGGAAATCGCCCGTGATGTCGAATTGGGCGATTTCGAGAAGGCCCCCGAAGTTTCCGGGGCATCGGCCCTGACGCTGGGTGAGATGATCCCCAAGTTCATCGAGCTTCACGCCAAGCCCAACACCAAGGACTGGAAACGTACCGAAAGTGTTCTGCACAAGTTCGACGGGTTGAAGGATCGGCCCATTGACCAGATCAAACGGCAGGATGTCAGCAAAGTGCTGGACGTCATCATCGCCAACGGGACACCGACGCGGGCAAATCGGGCGCTCTCAGCGATCAAAAAGCTCATGAACTGGTGCGTCATGCGTGGTGACATCGAAACATCGCCTGTGGCTCTCCTCAGGCCGCCTACGCGTGAGGTTCAACGTGATCGCGTGCTGAGCGATGCCGAAATTCGCGCGATATGGCAGCACAGCGACACCGAGGACTACCCATTCGGTCCCTTCCTCAAGCTCCTGCTGATCACGGGGCAGCGCCGGAGCGAAGTCGCCGGGATGCGCTGGTCGGAACTTAACCTTGATGAGGGCGTCTGGGAACTCCCAGCCAACCGTGTGAAAAACGCTCGCCTGCATATCGTGCCGTTGCCAGATCAGGCCGTGGACATCCTGCGTGCGTTGCACAGGTTCCTCGACAGTGACTTCGTGTTCACGACGACCGGGCGCTCGCCAATTTCAGGCTTCGGGCGACTGAAAGAACGCGTCGATACGAAACTGCCTGACGGAACCCCTGACTGGCGTTTTCACGACTTCCGGCGCACGGCCTCGACAGGCATGGCAAAAGTCGGCGTGATGCCCCACGTGATCGACGCCGTGACCAATCACAAATCTGGGGTCGTCTCAGGCGTCGGCGCAACCTACAATCGCTACACGTATTTCAACGAAAAGCGTGAGGCGCTGGAACTGTGGGCGAGCGAACTGACGAAGATCACGACGGTGCGTTCGGAGACGAGTGCCGAGAGGAAGTCCGCGTAATTCTTGGGCTGCCCGATGACGCGCGCTTTCAGGATTTCTGGATGGGTCTGCGTGACGAATGCTTACAGGTACGCCGAGGTATCGAGACATCTCCCAACGGGTTCAGACTGGCCCCCTTCGACATGTCGCTTACGCAGCGCATCACGTGGTTGCAGCGAAATGTACTCAAGCCGATTGAGAGGCTTGAAATCGCGCTTGAAGCTGAAAACGCGGCGCACTTTGCCCACTGGGAAGAGTACGGACAGAATGCGCAACTCGACCACTCCACCTTGATTGCCGAGCTTTCGGCGCTGAAAGACCGGGCCGCGAAACTCGAGAATTGGTTGTCCGGCGAGGTTGAAGGCAAAAACAGCGGCAAGATCGCACACACCAATGAAATACGCTTTTACGTGGTTCACGTATGCCTTTGGGACCTCAAGAAGTGCTTTCCCGATTTTCGCATTACTCGAGGCCAATGGGACAAGGATTTGGGTCAGACCGTTGGGATTATTCCCGATTACGTTCGGCGCGTTTTTCAGGAGACCACAGGTCAGCATGAACAACTGGACGGCCAAATCCAAGAAGTTCTGAAGTCGCTTTGAAGGCTTCAATTCGAGCCGATCTGAGACCTTCAAGACCTTCGCTCGCAATGCGATCCAACCTGATCCACCTTCTGTCTTGTCGGAGCGCTCTGGACTTGCACCGGTCCGGTTCCGGTTTTCTGCGAGCAATGCTCGCCATGAAGGAGACTGGATATGGCACCCAAGCATAGTGAAGATTTCAAGCGCG
>Ga0208330_1000067_pt1 | contig 64763 bp, 55 predicted proteins | sample DeeseametaMP1896_FD_184180 | JGI IMG/M metagenome (GOLD analysis project Ga0208330, IMG submission 184180) | Marine microbial communities from the Deep Pacific Ocean - MP1896 (SPAdes) | ecosystem: Environmental > Aquatic > Marine > Oceanic | place: East of Hawaii, North Pacific Ocean | collected... | reverse complement strand
ACATTTCAGGCCCAGCCGAGCCGCGACCGTGGCGGTCGCCACGCCATGCTGGCCGGCTCCAGTCTCGGCGATAATGCGCGTCTTGCCCATACGGTTGGCGAGCATCGCCTGCCCCACCGTGTTGTTCACCTTGTGGGCGCCGGTGTGGTTCAGGTCCTCACGCTTGAGGAAGATGCGTGCGCCGCCGTACTCGCGAGTCAGCCGCTCGGCAAAATACAACGGCGTGGGGCGACCGACGTAGTTGGCCAGATCCGCATCCAGCTCGGCGCGGAACGCAGGGTCAACCTTCAGCTTGTCGTAGGACTCGATCAGCGCATTCAGCGGCTCGATCAGTGTTTCGGAGACGAAGGAGCCGCCGTAGGGGCCAAAATGGCCAGGCGCGGGCGGTCTCGACGGTTCAGGGATCGGATTGGTCGGCACGTTGTACTGCTCTCATGAAAGCTTGCATGCGTTCGGCTGACTTCAGCCCCGGGCCATCTTCGACCCCGGTGCTGACATCCACCGCCCACGGACGAACGGCACGGATCGCCTGCTCGACATTGTCGGGTTGGAGCCCACCAGCCAGCATCAACGGCCGCTGGCGAGCCCAGCCCGCCACGCGATTCCAGTCAAAGGTCTGGCCGGTACCCCCGGCGGCACCAGGCGCATGGCTATCTGCCAGCACCAGCGCGTCCGGGTGCCCCGCAGGATCGACCGGAGTGGAGCCGCCAAGCCCCAGCGCCTTGATGTAGGGAAGCCCGAATTGACGGCATTCTTCAGCCGTTTCCGCACCATGAAACTGTAGCATGTCGGGCCGGACCACCTGAACGATCTGCTTGACCTGTTCAGCAGGCTGATCCATCACCAGGACCACGCAGGAACAGAGTCCGGGAATGCGCTCACGCAGCGTTGCGGCCTGCTGCAAATTCACCTGTCGGGGGCTTGCTGCAGCGAAAACCAGGCCGACGGCATCCGCGCCGAATTGAACGGCCTGATCAACGTCCTCGGCCCGCGTGAGCCCGCAGATTTTTATTCGAGTGCGTCGCATGGTGGTCCGAATAGCGCGGTATCACTGTCCGTCGAGGGGAAGTCGTAAGGTGGCGGATACAGGGCGGCGACGAAGTAAAGCCCGCCGGCCGGCCCGGTGACACCTGCCGCTTTGCGATCACGGGCAGCGAGAATGTCACCCATCGCCGCAGCATCACGCTTGCCCTGCCCGATCTCCAGCAGTGTACCTGCGATGTTGCGCACCATATGGTGAACAAAGGCGTTGGCCTGGATATCGATGAGCACGAAAGCGCCGAGCCGACGGACCTGCAAAGCGTCCACACGTCGCCATGGCGTACTGGATTGGCACTCCGAGGCGCGAAACGAGCTGAAGTCATGCTCCCCGACCAGCACCTGTCCGGCGGCGTGCATGCGGTCTGCGTCCAGGGCATAGCTCCACCACGCAGCCCGGTCAGCCCAGATCGCCGAACGCGATCGGGAATTATGAATCACATAACGATAGCGGCGGCCGACGGCCGTGTAACGCGCGTGAAAGGCGTCGTCCACCGGACGCACCCAGCGAATGCTGATATCCGCCGGCAGGCTGGTGTTGGCACCGAGCATCCAGTTATGCGTGGGGCGTGCGACAGGCGAGTCGAAGTGCACGACCTGACCCAGGCCATGCACGCCAGCGTCGGTGCGGCCTGCGCAGATCACTCCAATCCGAGTATTCGCCACCGCGGACAGCGCGGCCTCAACATCGGCCTGCACCCCAGGCGAATGCTTCTGAGCCTGCCAGCCGGCATAGCGGGTTCCGAGATACTCCACTCCGGCCGCGAACCGCATCACAGCGCAAGCCCCGCGATCACGCCGCCTGCGAGCGCCACCGGCATCAGCCATTCCTGTAGTTGGGGGGTCGGCAACTCAATGGCCTGCGACGCAGTGTTTGCGGACGGTGCCTGTTCGATACCACGAATCAGCTCTGCCGCCGTGTCGACCCAGCCTTGCCTTGCGGCACCCCGCAACGCGTTGACCTGTTCCTGCAGCTCGCCCACCCGATGCAGCGTCATCGCCAGCCGGACCGCGAACCGCCGGGTGTGCAAACCCAGGCGTTCCAGCGGCGTGGTCAGCCAGACCATACCGCCCGCAAGCGCATCGGTGGGCACGGGCCGAACCAGCCAGTGCACCGCCATCAGCAGGGTTGCCAGGACCAGCGCCCTGTGACCACCTTCCAGGGCACCTTGCCAGGTCGGCCGCGCAGCCCAATCCAGCAGCGGTGTACCTGGCGTGAAGCCGAGATAGAGCACGGCCAATGCGAGAAACAACCATTTCAACTGCCAGAGTGCCCGCAGCCATTCCTTGATGGCGGTGCGTCCGCATTCCAGCAGAAACAGGAGAGCAACCACCCCGAAGAAGACGCCCAGCGCGGCGAGATCGACCAGCATCAGGCCAACCGCCAGGACCAGCAGCGTGATCAACCGGACGGGGGCCGACGGCTTTCGCCAGCTTGCAGAAGGATATCGAGTCAAACCAACAAGGTCCGTCGCCGCGACGAGCCATCACGCCGCATCAGACTCCGAACTCCCTTAGCTGCCGCCACTCAAGCGATTCTTCAGCGTCGCCGCTTCCGCCTTCTGCTCGTCGTTTCCGCCAGCCAGCACGTCGTCGATCAGGCTGTTCGCCATTTCGGCATCGCCCATGTCGACATAGGCTCTGGCCAGATCCAGCTTGCCACCAAGATCGGCATCGGCGGCCGTGTCGGAGTCGACATCCGCCGCATCGTCGTCGTCGAACATCGCGTCGAGATCAAAGTCCGTCGCATCGGTTGACACCGGAAGCGCCGGTTCCGCAGGACCGTCCGACTCGAAATCGAACTGATCGAGATCAATCTCGGAATCGTCGGCACTCAGCAGGTCACTTTCGCCGGACGACGCAGCATCCGCTACAGCCTCATCCCCCAGGTCGAAATCGCCCAGGTCAAAATCGAACGCCGGCTCATCCCCTGCCGGTTTATCGTCCGGTATCGCATCGACGTTCGCTGACGATGTCAGCGGGGGTTCGGGCTGTGGTTCGGGTGATTGAAGGCTTGGTGACTCCTCGGCGTCCACAACGAAATCATCCAGGTCGCCGAGAAAGGCTTCCGCCTCATCCGCGTCGATGGTTTCGCTTGACTCGTCCGAAGCCTCTTCGGACTCGACGTCGACGGAATCATCGATTCCAACCGCGGCGACTGGCGCCTCGCTCAGGGCCGGTTCATCAGGAAACTCCGGCACGATGTCCTGCGGTGGCGGTGCTGCTGCGACCTCATCGGCAACGCCGTCGTCAGCGCCATGGTCATCCGTCGACGGCTCAGCCTCGGCGCTGCCAACCTCGAAGTCCTCCAGGCCTGCCAACACGTCTTCGGCATCGTCTTCGCCCGCCTGGGTGCCGGTGTAGAGCGGCGCGTCAGACGTCATCGTGTCGATGTCGAAGGCGAGTCGATCCTGAATGTCGGCTGCCACCGCGGATTCGGGGTCAACCTCGTCCGCTACGCTGGCCGGCTCCGGCTCGGGCTCGGACGACGGCACGTCAGCGTCGAAGTCTTCGAGCTCGAACTCCAGCGAATGTCCGTCGTCTTCGACGCCCGCGTCGGCCTTCGTGGATTCGTTACTGTCGACCGTCGGCGGCTCGATCTCGAATGCCAGCGATGCCTCGTCCTCGGCGGTTTCATCGGCCCCAAAGTCATCGAGATCGAAGTCAGTCGCTGGCGCTGCTGTGTCGGGTTCGGCGTCAAAGTCCAGATCAAGACCAGCGTCATCGAACCCGGCCACTTCGTCCTGCTGGAAGATGGCCTCATCGGGGGCGAGCTGCTGCCCCATGATGATGACGCGCTGCCACTCGGCGGATGACAGCTCATCCTGGATTTGTTCGGCGAGTTCGATGAACTCGGCACGCTGGCTGGCCGCGAAATAGACCTCCGCCAGCTTGGCCTTCACATCGGCGCGACCCGGTTCAGCCTGCATCGCCTGCTGCAATAACAGGGCGGCCTCGTCATATAGCCCGTATGCCAGATGGAAATCCGCCTCCGCCACCGGATCGTCGCCGCTGACGTCGATCATGATGGTTTCGGAGTGGAACTGCTGCGTCGACTCCGAAGCCGGCGTCGCTTCGCGCGAAGGCTCATCGCCCGGCGCGGTCAGATTGCCCGCATCGAAGATCGCGGTCGCATCCAGATCGCCAGCGGTTTCGCCAGTCTCCTGCGGCGCCGTTGGCTCAGCGTCGCCGGCATCGTAGACCGCCGTCGCCACCATGAGATCATCGGCAACCGGTGCTGCGGCGGCAGGCGCCGCTTTCTCCGGCTTACTCCGCTGTTCGGCGGCGTCGGTTTCCGTCTGCGAGACATCGACCGGCGCGGGCTGCGGCGCGGTTGGCCAGATGGAGGCCGGTTCTTCAGCCGCCTGACGGCGTTTCCAGAACCAGTAGCCAGCCCCGCCGGCCACCAGAACCAACAACAGCAGCAACCAAGGGAACCCACCCTCGTCGTCGACCGGTTGCGCCGGCGCCGATGGCTGCTGAACCGGGCGTGTGGCGGGCGGTTCGTCCGGTTCCGCAGCCAGATCTTTCGCGCCGGCATCACCTTCAGTCGCTGGCGGAGCGGCGGCCAGCTCGGTCTCGACATCCGTGTCGTCGCGCGTTGACGGCTGGGGCTCCTGCGAGCGCCCTGCCTGCTGCGCACGCAAGCGCTCCAGCGCGCTCATCGGTTGTTCAGCCGGCGGCGAAGACCCCGCACTCGGCTCGCGACTGGCCGGCGGCGTGCTTTGCTCTGATGACGTTTGCGGTGACCGCGCCGGCTCGGCACGCGCCACGTCGGAATCAGCGACCTGCTCGTCGGCTCCCCCCGCGGCGGCCGTCTGGCTATCGGCAACAACCGGTTCAGGCGTTTCGGGCTCGCGTTGCGTCGGCGTGGCGTCTTCCGTGATCGCGCTGCCGGTTTCGGGCACCGGCGGCTCAGCAACGGCAGGTTGTTGGATCGGTTGGTCTTGTGTGGGCGTCGGCTCGGGGCGGCGAGGCGCTGCCGGCCGTTCGGCGCGAGGTGACGCCACCGGCGCCACTGGAGGCACGTACGCCCTGCGCTGGCGCGCGACCTCCTGCTTGGCCGTCTCAGGGTCGACGCTGGCAACGTCCGCCGCTGATGGCACGGCGAGCGTCGCGCCAGCCTTGAGGGTGTTCAGATTGCCGTCGAACGCCTCCGGATTAGCATAGAAGATCGCCAGCTGCATCTGATCCATCGACAGCGACGGGTCTGGGCGCAGGCGATACGCGATGCTCCAAAGCGTTTCGGATTTCTTGACTGGCCCGTATCGCCCGGTGGTGGTGCCACGCGCGGCGCCGACCGTCGGCGCGGAGGCCGCGGCTGCGGGTCGCGTCCGGGGTTGAGGCTTGGGCTGGACCGACGTTTCGGGCGATGCCGCGTCGACCCAACCAACGCCTTCGTTGAACGCCGGATCGGTGATGGGTTGTGCGGTGTCCGCAGGTGCTGGCGCCACAGGCCGGGCTGGAGCCGCGCTCTGCGGCTCTCCCACGCTCGGCTCAACCGCGGCCGGCGCATCGGATTGCGACTGCTCTGCCTGCGCGACCTGCTGGAAAGCCACGGCCGGCGGGTCAAGCAGGATGGTGTAGTTGCGCAACAGCCGCCCACTACCCCAGCTGAATTCCAGAAGCAGGTCCAGAAACGGCTCGCGGGCGGCGGTCCGCCCGCGGACGCGCACGAACGGCGATGCGCCCGGCACCACTTCAAACTGCAAGCCGGCGACATAACCGGTTAGTTCAAGACCGGCTGTTTCAAACGCAGCTGCCGACGCCGGGCTGACTACAAGCGTGCTGAGCTCGGATGACGATGCGGCCACGAGCGGCACCTGGGCATCCAGGGGCTCGTTGAGCATGGAACGCACTTCGATTTCGCCCAGCGCAAGCGCGTCGGCACGAAAGACGAGACTGATACTCGCGACCGCGAGAAAAACGGCGAATAAACGCATGATGCTGTCGACTCTCCCCTGGCGCGATGCCACTGGTCGACCTACCCCCGGTCTGAATTAGGCGCGTTAACTTGCTGTTATACCTTACAAACCTCTGGCGACCAAGGTTTCTGCGATCTGGATGCTGTTGAGCGCCGCACCCTTGCGGACGTTGTCGGAGACGATCCACAAATTGAGGCCGTTCGGATGGGAGATATCCTCGCGGATGCGGCCCACATAAACCGCATCGTTGTTAACCCCTTCCGTTACAGCTGTCGGGTAGCCACCATCTTCATGGCTGTCGACCACGACCACGCCAGGCGCCCGTTCGAGCAGCTCCCGGGCATCCAGTGCCGACAGCGGCTCCCGCAGTTCCAGATGCACGGCTTCGGAATGGCCGAAAAACACGGGAATGCGCACCGCCGTGGGGTTCACACGAATGTCCGCGCGCCCCATGATCTTCTGGGTCTCCCACACCATCTTCATTTCTTCCTTGGTGTAGCCGTTGTCCAGGAAGACATCAATGTGCGGCAAGGCGTTGAACGCGATCTGCTTGGGATACGCCGTCGGCGTCTCGATCTCGAGACCGTTAAGCAGCCGGGCCGTCTGGCCGGCCAGTTCCTCGACGCCGGGCTTACCGGTACCAGAGACCGCCTGATACGTGGCGACATTGATCCGTTCGATATGCGCCGCGTCGTCAATCGGCTTGAGGGCCACCACCATCTGAATGGTGGAGCAATTCGGATTGGCAATGATGTTCCGTGCTTCGAAGCCGTCCAGTGCCTGCGGATTCACCTCCGGCACGACCAGTGGAATGTCGTCGTCGTAGCGAAACTGCGAGGTGTTGTCGATAACCACGCAACCGGCGGCCGCAGCCTTCGGGGCGTATTCGGCAGAAACCGAAGCACCGGCCGAGAACAGGCCGATCTGCACCTTGGCAAAGTCGAAATCGGCAAGGTTCTGCACTTTCAGCTGACGCGAGCCGAAGGCCACGCGTGCGCCTGCGGAGCGTTCGCTCGCCAGCGCGTACACCTCGCCAACGGGGAACTTGCGCTCGGCGAGTATGGACAGCATCGCCTCGCCCACCGCACCGGTCGCACCGACGACAGCCACATCGTATGTCTTGCTCATGATCGTCTTTCCAATTCGTTAAGTGTTCAGTCCGCGCGGCTTTCCAGCGCCCGGATCACGGCGTCACCCATGGCGACGGTTCCGACGCTGGGGCCGCCGCCGGTTTGCAGATCGGCGGTACGTAGCCCGCCCGCCAGCACCTCTGCCACCGCGGTCTCGACCGCGTCGGCCATCGCTATTTCGTTGAGGCTATAGCGCAGCAACATGGCCAGCGACAGCATCGTCGCCAGCGGGTTCGCCTTGTCCTGCCCGGCGATATCCGGCGCCGAGCCATGCACCGGCTCGTACAGACCGCGGCTCTGCTCGTTGAGCGATGCCGATGGCAACATGCCGATGGAACCGGTCAGCATCGCAGCAATGTCCGACAGGATGTCGCCAAAGAGGTTACCGGTCACGATGACATCGAACTGCTTCGGCGCCCGCACGAGCTGCATGGCCGCATTGTCGACATACATGTGTGACAGCTCGACATCCGGATAGTCCTGAGCAACCGCCGTCACCGTGTCACGCCAGAATTCGGAGACTTCCAGGACGTTGGCCTTGTCCACCGAGCACAGCCGCCCATCACGCAGTCGAGCGATCTCGAACGCGCGCCGGGCAATGCGCTCGATCTCGTCCCGGCGGTAGACCATGGTATTGAACGCACGATGCTCGGCGCGCTCCCGCGGCTGGCCGAAGTAAATGCCTCCGGTCAGCTCGCGCACGATCATGATATCCAGCCCGGCCACCAATTCCGGGCGCAGGCTGGAGGCGGATGCCAACTCCGGCACCAGACTGGCCGGCCGCAGATTGGCGAACAGGTCCAGCGCCGCACGAATGCGCAGCAGCCCACGCTCCGGACGCAGGTCGCGTTCGATGCCGTCCCACTTCGGACCGCCGACGGCGCCGAACAGGATGGCATCGCTCGCCTTTGCAAGAGCCTGGGTGCTGGGTGGCAGTGGATCACCGTCCGCCTCATAGGCGGCGCCGCCGATCAGCGCCGATTCGGTTTCCACGTTCAGGCCATGGGTGCGGACCAGGGTCTGCAACACCCGCTCGGTCTGCCCGACGATCTCCGGACCAATGCCATCGCCAGGAAGTAACAGCAGCTTGTGCGTCATACCTCGGTGACTCCCTGCAACCACGGCGAGGCCGCTCGCTGTTTGGCCTCGAATGCACGAATGGCCTCTTCGTATTGCAGCGTCTTGCCGATCTCGTCCAGCCCCTGCATCAAGGCATCGCGGCGAAAGCCATCGATGTCGAAGCTCCACACGCGCCCGTCTGGGTGCCGCACTTCGCAGGCCTGCAAATCCACCGTCAGATCCAATGGCGCGGCCAGCGCATCCTGCATCAGGGCTTCGATTGCATCAGCCGGCAGCACGACGGGCAGCACGCCATTCTTGAAGCAGTTGCTGAAAAAAATGTCTGCATAGCTCTCGGCGATGACCACGCGAAACCCGTAGTCCGCCAGCGCCCAGACCGCGTGCTCACGGGAGGAGCCACAACCGAAGTTGCGCCGCGCCAGCGCGATACTGCTGCCCCGGAACGCCGGCTGGTTCAGCACGAATTCAGGATTCTCCGTGCGGTCTTCCGGACGCGAATCCAGTGTGCCCGGATCCTTGAAGCGCCATTCGTCGAACAGGAAGGCACCGAAACCCGTGCGTTTGATCGATTTCAGGTATTGCTTGGGAATGATGGCATCGGTGTCGACATTCGACCGATCCATCGGCATCACCCGGCCAGTGTGCGTAATCAGTGCTTCCATGATCTAGGCTCCCAGTTCCAGCGTGCGCACGTCGACAAAATGACCATGGACGGCTGCAGCCGCCGCCATCGCCGGGCTGCACAAATGCGTACGCCCGCCCTGTCCCTGACGTCCTTCGAAATTGCGATTGGATGTCGAGGCGCACCGTTCGCCAGGGTCCAGTCGGTCTGCGTTCATACCCAGACACATGGAACAACCCGGCTCGCGCCACTCGAATCCGGCATCGACAAAAACCTTGTCCAAACCTTCGGCCTCCGCCTGCGCCTTGACCAGACCCGATCCCGGCACGACCAGCGCCTGGCGGATGTTGGGGGCCACGCGACGGCCTCTGGCCACAGCCGCGGCTGCGCGCAAATCCTCAATCCGTGAATTCGTGCAGGAACCAATGAACACACGGTCCATGGCGATCTCGGTCAGGGCTTGCCCGGCGCGGATGTCCATGTATTCCAGGGCCCGCGTCCATCCGGATCGCTTGTCAGCCGGCGCGGCGGCCGGATCCGGCACGCGGGCGGTGACGGGCGCCACCATCTCCGGGGAGGTGCCCCAGCTCACCTGCGGCGTGATGTCGGCTCCCTGCAGCTCGACTTCAACGTCGAACACGGCGCCGGCATCGGACACCAGATCCCTCCACGCAGCCTCGGCCTGGTTCCACAGTGCACCACTCGGCGCATAGGGGCGGCCGCGCACGTAATCGATCGTCTTGTCATCGACGGCGACCATGCCGGCTCGGGCGCCCGCCTCGATCGCCATGTTGCACAAGGTCATACGCCCTTCCATCGACAGGTCGCGGATCGCCTGACCGGCAAATTCGATCACACAGCCAGTGCCGCCGGCGGTTCCGATCTCGCCAATGATGGCCAGCACGATGTCCTTTGCAGTGACTCCCGCACCCACCGCCCCATCCACGGTGACGCGCATGCTGCGTGATTTCGACAGCACCAGGCATTGCGTGGCCAGCACATGCTCGACCTCGGAGGTTCCGATGCCGAATGCCAGCGCCCCGAACGCGCCGTGGGTGGCCGTGTGCGAATCGCCACAGACTACCGTCATGCCCGGTAAGGTCGCGCCCTGCTCCGGACCCATGACGTGGACGATGCCCTGCCGTGGGTCGCCCAGGTCGAAGAACGTCATTCCCACGGTACGCACGTTGCTCCGCAGCGCCTCGACCTGCGTACGGGAAATCGGATCGGCAATTTCCACACTCTGATCCGTGGTCGGCACGTTGTGATCCGGCACGGCGAGGTTCGCATCCAGACGCCAGATATCCCGCCCGGCCAGCCGCAGCCCCTCAAACGCCTGTGGCGAGGTCACTTCGTGAACGAGATGGCGATCGATATAGACCAGGGCTGTCCCGTCACCGTTGTCGCGCACCATGTGGGCATCCCACAACTTGTCGTAAAGCGTCTGTCCAGCCACGGCCCAACCTCTCTGGCATCCATCAGGGGTGGCGACTGTGCCCGCCTGGCACTCATTCTACAAATGAATTATTTTTCCTACACACATTCCATAATGGAATTACCCGACACAAATGGACACTGCCCAACTGCAAGCGTTTGTCAGCACCATTGAGTCCGGCTCGGTATCGGCCGCGGCCGCCCGCCTGCATTTGACCCAGTCAGCCGTCACCAAACGCCTGCAGGCGCTGGAATCGCAACTCGGCGAGACGCTGCTTGACCGCATTGGCCGCGGCGTCCAGCTCACCGACGCCGGCCAGCGCCTGGTACCGATTGCGCGCCGAATTCTGGCCGACATGACACTGGCGCAGCAGGCGGTTCGCAGCGCGCCTGGTACCGTCACCGGCGAACTGAATCTGGCGACCAGCCACCACCTGGGCCTGCACCGCTTGCCGTCAGTACTCAGCCGATTCTCCCGCGCCTACCCCGCCGTGGATTTGAACCTGGAATTTCTGGACTCGGAGGAAGGCTGTGACGCTGTGGAATCCGGCCGACTGGAACTGGCCGTCGTGACGCTGCCGCGCCGACCGTCCACCCGCCTGCTGACCCGCGTGATCTGGGAAGATCCGCTCACGCTCTGCGCTGCGCCAGACCACCCGCTGACGACGCAAGCCGATCTGACAATCGAGCACCTGGGGCGTCACGCCGCGATTCTTCCGGATCGCCGCACCTTCACCCACCGGCTGATCGCGGATGCGCTGGCGCAGGTCGACATGGCGCCGAAAGTCCGCATGTCCACCAACTACCTGGAGACGATCAAGATGTTGGTGTCGATCGGGTTGGGCTGGTCGGCGCTGCCGCGGACGATGCTGGACGACTCCATCGTCGCCCTGCCACTGGATCTGAACATCCACCGCAGCCTCGGCACGGCCGTGCACCGCGGGCGCACGCTCTCTGGCCCGGCGCGCGCGTTTCTCTCCGTTCTGGAGCCAGCCACCGGCTAAGCGAAGACAACTCCCGAGAAATTCAGGTCTCCACCACGGCCGCCGGCCGGCCCGACCGGACCAGCGCCGGGCCACGTAGGTAGCGCCATGCGACCAGCCAGCCGGCAATGGCCGAGCCGGCCGCGAACAGGAACAGCGCTTCCGATGGGAGATGGTCCCAGATTACGCCGCCCAGCAGGCTGCCCAGCGCACCACCGGCGCCGAAGGAAACCGCGCTGTACAGGGCCTGCCCTCGGCCTTGCTGGCGCCCCAGAAACACGCGATTGATCAAAAACACGCCGACGGCGTGATAAAGCCCGAAGGATCCCATGTGCAGACATTGGATCAGCACCAGCATCGGCAGCGACCCCGCAAAAAACGCCAGCAAGGACCAGCGCAGGGCGGCCACGGCCAGCGCCACTAGCATCAAGCGGCGCGGGCCATAACGCCGCAGCCAGCGCGGCGCGAGCAAGAACGTCAGAATCTCCGCCGCTACGCCCATGGCCCAAAGGCCGCCGATCAGGCTTTCGCCATGACCATGGCTTTTCACGTACAGCGAGTAGAAACCGTAGTACGGACCGTGGCTCATCTGCATCAGCGCGCAGGCCAGCAGCAGACCGGCGACCATCGGTTGCCGCAGCGTATGCAGGATCGGCCCGGGGTCATGCGTGGTCTGCGCTTCGGGTTCGCGCACCGTCGAGGCGACCAGCGCCAGCATGCCGAGCACGGCCGCAACCACATAGGGCAGCACGGTTACGCCCACCCGCTCGATCCAGGCGCCCAAACCGATGGAGGCGATGATGAAACCGACCGAGCCCCAGAGCCGGATCTGTCCGTAGCGATCGGCCTCATCCCGCAGGTAGTTGAAGGTGATGGCCTCGAACTGAGGCAGCGCGGCGTTCCAGAAGAATGCGAACACCACGATGACCAGCAGCAGCGGCCAGAAGCTACTGACCTGCGGCACCACCAGAAAGGCCGCCGCAGCCAACACCGCCGCGAGCCGGATCACCGGTAAGCGGTGTCCCAGATGATCGGCCAGTTGCCCCCATACATACGGCGCGATGATCTTCAGGCCCAGCATCGCCCCGAGCAACACACCAATCCGGGACGCCGAGTAACCGATGTCATCGAGGTAAACGCTCCAGAACGGCAGCAGCAACCCCAGGGTCGAGAAGTAGAACGCGTAGAACGCCGATAAACGGACGTACGGCAGCTTGGCCGGCAAAATCTTAGCGCTGCGCGGGAATGCGCGGCGTCGTCGGGGTGACGTCGGCGTTCTGAGCCCGGTGTCGTAACCAGTGGTCGATGATCACGAGCGCCATCATCGCCTCGACAATCGGCACCGCGCGTATGCCCACACAGGGGTCGTGGCGCCCGGTGGTGCGCATCTCGGTGGCCTCACCGGCCCGGGTGATGGTCTCGCCGGGAATGATGATGCTGGAGGTCGGCTTGAACGCGACGCGCGCGACCAGGTCTTGGCCGGTGCTGATGCCACCGGCCACTCCGCCCGAGTGGTTGGAGCCGAAACCGTCGGGGCTGAGCACATCACGGTGCTCGCTGCCGCGCTGGCCGGCCGCGGCGAAGCCGTCACCGATCTCCACCCCCTTGACCGCATTAATGCCCATCATGGCCTTGGCGATGTCGGCATCCAGCCGGTCGAACACGGGCTCGCCAAGACCGGGAGGCATACCGGTGGCCTCTACCTGCAACACTGCGCCCACCGAATCGCCGTCGCGCCGCAACGCGATCAAATCCTGCTCCAGTGCCTCCACCTGTCCGGGATCCGCACAGAAAAACGGGTTGTCGTTAACGGCGCTCCAATCGTGAATCGCCAGCGCTCGCGAACCGATGGCCGTGACACAGGCCCGTATCGATACGCCGAGCTGCGTCTGCAGGTATTCGCGGGCAATCGCACCCGCCGCCACCCGCACGGCGGTCTCACGGGCGCTGGAGCGCCCGCCACCCCGGTAATCGCGAAACCCGTACTTCTGGTCGTAGGCGTAGTCGGCGTGATTCGGACGGAAGACGTCCTTGATCTTGTCGTAGTCCCGCGAGCGCTGATCCTGGTTGCGGATTAACAGCCCGATCGGGGTTCCGGTGGTCTTGCCCTCGAACACGCCGGAGAGAATCTCGACCGCATCCGGCTCCTTGCGCTGCGTCACATGCCGGGAGGTGCCGGGGCGCCGACGATCCAACTCGCGCTGGATCAGCGCCTCGTCCACCGAGAGCCCGGGCGGGCAGCCGTCAACGACACAGCCAATGGCGGGGCCATGCGATTCACCAAATGAGGTCACTGCGAACAGATGACCGAACGTGTTTCCAGACATGCGGACCGTGCTTCGAAAGGCGATGCAGCGGCATCGCGGGACGCAGAAGTCTACCGCGGCAAATCGTCCTCGCCGACCACGAAGATCCCTTCGCCGCCTTGTTCCAGCTCGACCCAGGTGAACGGCACGGCCGGGAACGCCGCCTCAAGCTCGGGGCGCCAGGCACCGACTTCACCAATGAGACTGCCGCCAGCTCGCAGATGCCGGCGCGCTTCGCTCACGATCCGACGCGGATGCTCCATACCGTCCTCGCCAGATTCCAGACCCATCCGGGGTTCGTGCGCGAACTCCTCTGGCAGTGCATCCACTTCCAGGCTCGGCACATAGGGCGGGTTGGTCAGAATCAGGTCAAAGGTCTCGTCGGCCAAGGCATCGAACAAATCGGATTCAACCAGCGTCGCGCGCTCTTCGAGGCCGTGAAACTCCACGTTCATCGCGGCCACGGCCAAGGCATCCGGCGACAGATCAGCCAGCACCAGCGTGGCTTCAGGAAAGGCCATCGCCGCCGCCAACCCGATACAACCCGAGCCACAGCAGAGATCAAGAATGCGCGTCGGCGGATGAGACAACCAGGGGCTGAACCGCTGATGAACCAGCTCGGCCAGCGGGGACCGCGGAACCAGTACGCGCTCGTCGACAAGAAATGGCATGCCCGCAAACCAGGCCTCGCCGGTGATGTAGGCGACCGGCCGGGCATCGACGATGCGCTCATGCAGTGCCTCGTAAATCGCTGTTCGTTCGTCATGCAACAGGCGCCCCCGAAGCCAGTCGAGGGTGCTGTCCTGCGGCAGGCCCAGCACGTGGCGCACGAGAAAGACCGTTTCGTCCAGCGGCGAAACATAGCCATGCCCGCTGCAGCGCTGCGCCCGCTGCATCTCGGATGCGCCCCATCGCGCCCAGTCCAAACCGGTTTCCAGCATGTCGATCACGGTTTGAGCGGCTGCGTCTGTCATAATTTCTTCTCTTGGCTCCCTGCCCACAAGCAAGTTCTCCCTCGAGATGTCCAAACGTCTGTTGTTATTAATCGTCGTGGCTCCGGCCGCGCTGGGTCTGATTGTCGCCATGATCCTGCGTGCACCCGCTCCGGTGCAATCCATCACCCTGCTGGACAACCCGCGACCCCTGCCGGATACGCGCCTGTTGACTGGCGAGCAGCAGACCGTGTCGGCCAATGCCGCAGGCAAGCAGTGGCGGCTGATGTTCTTCGGTTTCACGCACTGCCCGGACATCTGCCCGACCACGCTGCAACGGCTTGCGAAACTGCGCGGCGACTCCGACCTGCTACGCGATGCATTGCGTCTCGAGTTCGTCACGGTAGACCCGGAACGCGATACACCGGAAACCATGCAGCAATACGCCGCCTACTTCGATCCCAGCATCCGTTCGCTCACCGGGTCGACCGACGCCATCGCCGAACTCGCCGAAGGCGCCGGCATCGCGTTTGTGAAGGTGCCGATGGATGACGGCGGCTACACGGTCGACCACTCAGCCGCGCTAGTCCTGGTCAGCCCATCCGGCGCCATCGCCGGTTATATCCTGCCGCCCTGGGATGACGATCAGCTGCGCAAGGACCTTGAGACCGTGGTGGCTTCGTGAGCGAGGCCCGCGAGCGCCTCACACCACAGCAACGCGCGTTCGTGCTGTTGCAAAGGGTGTTGCCCACGCTGATGCTCTCGCGACTCGCGCACCGCATCACGCGCAGCCAGCGCGCCTGGCTTAAGCGGCGCCTGATCCAGCGATTCATGTCCCACTTCGGCATCTCGTTGGCGGACGCCCGGCTGCGCAACCCGGATGCCTACGTCAGCTTCAATCACTTCTTCACGCGTGCGCTAGTGCCCAGCGCCCGCCCCATCGACCCCGACACGGACGCGCTGATCAGCCCAGTGGATGGAGCCGTCAGCCAGGCCGGAGCGATTCAGGAAGGTCGCCTGATTCAGGCGAAGGGGATCCGCTATTCAGCGGCCGAATTACTGGGCTTGGATGCCGTTGGTCTGGGCGCATTCCTCGGTGGGGAATTTGCGACCTTGTATTTGTCACCCAAGGACTACCATCGGATCCACATGCCAATGGACGGCAAATTGATATCGATGAGCTTCCAACCTGGGCGGCTGTTCAGCGTCAATCCGACGACGGTAGCGGGGATTCCGCGCGTGTTCAGCCGCAACGAGCGGCTGAACCTGTTCTTCGAGACGGCAGTCGGCCCGTTCGCACTCGTGTTGGTTGGCGCGATCTTTGTTGGTTCGATCGAGACCCGCTGGACGGGTGTCGTGACACCGCCGCATGGTCAACGCGCCTGGCAGAAGCGCATGGACACACCGGTCTCGGTCGCCAAGGGCGAAGAGATTGGTCGGTTCAACATGGGTTCCACTGTCATCCTGCTGGCCGGGGCCGGCGGTGTGCAGTGGAGTTCGCAATTGCAACCACTGGCTCCGCTGCGCATGGGGCAGCGGATTGGAACCCTTGGCAGAGATTGATGCGCGCGCGGAACCGCTGCGGGCATCACGCCATCAGAACTAGGATGCTGGCCTAGGAGGCCGTCAATGAATCTGGCACGAATGGAATCGCTGGGATACGCTTCCCACTCAATGGATATGGACGCACATAGTCAACTCGACCGGGCCCTGCGGCGCTTACTGCGCCCGCTGGTGCGCATCATGCTCCGGCAAGGCATTTCCTTTGGCGAGTTCTCGGAAATCGCCAAGCGCACGTACATGGAGATCGCCTGGGACGAATTCACACCCAGCGATGCGCGCGCATCGGACTCGCGCGTAGCCATCATGACCGGACTGACGCGCAAGGAAGTGAAGCGTCTGCGCGAAACCCGCGCGCAGAAGACTGAGACGTCCACCAATCACATGAACCGGGCGACGCGCGTGCTGTCAGGCTGGTTCCGTGACCCGGATTTCTGCGACGAAAAGGGTCAGCCACGCAGGTTGAACATGACCGACGACGGCCTGCAGTTTCCGGCGCTGGTTCGCCGCTATTCGGGCGATATGCCGCCGCGCGCGATGCTCGAAGAGCTGCGTCGCGTGAACGCCGTGCGCGTCGATGAGAAGGGCATCCAGGTCCTCTCCCGCAGCTTCGTGCCCGCCGGTGGTGACCCCGACAGCCTGCGCATGTTCGGCCTGGCCATGAGCGACCTGGGCCACACCATCGACCGCAATCTGAACGATGGCACCAGCAGTGAAGAGCTTTTGTTCCAGCGCTACGTGTCGAACGCCCAACTGAATCCGCGCATGGTGCCGCTGTTCAAGCGCCTGCTCGCCGAACGTGGCATGCAATTGCTGGAGTCGTTGGACGATTGGATGTCCAGCAACGAACAACCGGATGACGCGGCCGGCTCATCCGCTCATATCGGCGCTGGCATCTATTTCTTCGATCGTACCGACCAGCCCCCCACCGACGACTAATCCATGCACCGATTGCTTGCCCACCGCCTGTTCCCTGCCCTTGTTGCCGCCAGCCTCACGGTGGCCTGCGGCACGGCTTTGCGGGTGGCCGGCATCGAAGGCACAGGAGACTCGAACGGCTCGGCGTCCGGTTATGGCAGCCTGTTCGTCAATGGCCGGGAGTTCGACACGAGTCTCACTGAGTTCCGGCTGAATGGAGCCTCGGTGACCGAAGCCGACATCAAGGTCGGCATGCAAACCTCGGTGCAAGGCGACCTGCTCGCCGAGCAGGCAAGCAGCGTTTCTGCCCGACGCGCGCTGCTGGCGCCCATCGACGGCATCGCACGCGTTGGCGCGGTCAAGACGGCGTCGTTATCCGTCCTCGGACAGAACGTTCGCGTCGATGAGATGACCCGGCTGATCGGCATCACGCTGGATGAACTCGACTCCGACATGCTGGTGGACATTCATGCGCTGGTGCCGGCATCAGGCGAAGCGCTGGCAACCTATCTCGCCGTGGCCGATTCCGACTACAGTGCCGGCAGCCAGCCGCTGACACTGACCGGCTTTGTCGACACGCTGTCGGCGACCGAGCTGACGATCGGCTCGCTCACCGTGGACGTCAGCGCAGCCACCGTCGTAGACGCCGTGGCCATTGGCGATCGCGTCACCGTCACCGGACAACAACCAACCCGCGGCGGCACGTTATTCGCCTCCGTGGTCACACCGGCGCCGGCCGCACCGACGCCAGCCACCTACGCCGATCGCGCCGTAGTTGTGGACGCCATCGATGGCAGCCGAGTGCGCGGCGGCCAAACCGAGATTGAACTGGCCGATGCGCAGCGCCGCGATACCGCCGCGCAGTCCATCGACGTTGGAGCCCATCTGCTCGCCCGTGGCCCGGTCGACGACAGCGGCCTGCTGAACGCAGCCGACTACTGGGTGATCCCGGCACCCGATGTCCTGCTGCACGGCGTCGTCGCAAGCCTGACACCGAACATCCAGGTTCTTGATCAGGCCCTCAATGTGCAGCCGCTGACCCAATACATCGAGTCCCGGCCCGGCCAGCCACGGCAGTTCTCGGCCACCGACTTGCAGCTCGGTGACGCGCTTGCGTTGGTCGGGTATTTCGACCAGAGCGGACAGCTCGTCGTGACACGCATGGAACGTACGCCCGCCGACCCGATAGCAGCGGTTTACGGCGTTCTGTCGGATATCGTGGCAGGCGTCACCTCCAACACACTGGTCATTGGCGGTGTCAACGTGATCACAGATGACAATACCGTCTACGAATCGGTCGGCGGTACCGAGATGTCGGAAACTGTCTTCCTGGCGACGGCAACAACGGGACTGCTGGTACAGGCCTGGGGCGAGGAAGTCACCGGCGCACACACCCTGCTCGCCAGCCGGGTCCGGCTGCTGAATTCGGAAGAAGATATCGCCACAGCGCGCTAGCGTCGGCCGCGGTTGTTTGTCGCCTAGTCGCGAGCAAACGGCATCACATGCCCTACCGCGTTCGCGCCTAGCGCGCACATAAGCAAGCGATCAACGCCCAACGCGACACCGCTTGCAGCCGGCAGCCCGAGCTCCAGCGCCGCCACCCAGTCCGCATCGATGGCCATGACGGGCAACCCGGCCCGGCGACGATACTCCAGATCCGCGGACGCCCGGCGGCGCCAGGCGTCCAGCTCGGTGAGTTCCTCACCGCCGTTTGCCAACTCCACGCCAGCCCAATACAACTCAAAGCGCAAGGCCCGCGTATCGTCGGCAGGATCCAGCCGGGCGAACGCGGCCTCTTCCGCGGGAAAACCCGTCACGAAGACCGGGCGATCCTGGCCCAGAGTCGGCTGAACACAGTGGGAAAACAGCAAGTCGCGTAACGCACGGGGATCAGCGGTCTCCAGCAGCTGCCGCGAGACGCCAAGGCCGGCTGCGCGTTGAGCCAGGGCGTGCCGGTCAGCCTCGGGTTCCAGACTCGTGTGGTCCACGAACACGCTCCGCCAGTCCACCGTGTCCACTTGCGTCACCGCGGGCTCGACCAGGCGCAGGATGGCGACCACCTCGTCCATCAAGTTCTGCATCGACCAGCCCGGTCGGTACCACTCCAGCATCGTGAATTCGGGCTGATGCAACCGACCCAGCTCACCGGCGCGGTAGACCTTGCCCAGCTGATAGATCGGCCGACCATGTTCCGCCAGCAGGCATTTCATCAACGCCTCAGGCGACGACTGCAGGAACTGCGGCTCCGCAGCCTCGCCCACGGCGAGCGCCGGGATATGCGGGTCGGAAGCGCAGGTGATCCGCAAGGACGGCGTGTCCACCTCGACCACGCCGCAAGCGGCGAAATAGGCGCGAATCGCCGCCATCAAATCAGCGCGTTGCCGGAGCCGCTCCCAGCTCAGTCCGGAGCGACCGTGCTCTCGCATGGCTTATTCTTTGACGCGCGACACGTACTCCGCCGTGCGCGTATCCACCTTCAGGAGTTCGCCCTCTTCGACGAACAGCGGAACGCGCACGACTGCGCCCGTTTCCAGCGTGGCCGGCTTGCCGCCACCACCGGAGGTGTCGCCACGCACACCGGGATCGGTTTCGGTGACCTTCAACTCAACGAAATTTGGTGGTTCCACGGAAATCGGCGAGCCATTCCAGAGCATCAACTTGCAGACGTCCTGCTCTTTCAACCAGATCTTGTTATCGCCCACCGCGACTTCGTCTGCCGAGTACTGCTCGAAGCTGACGGGCTCCATGAAGTGCCAGAATTCACCGTCGTAGTAGAGATACTGGAGGTCCAACTCCATGACGTCGGCACCCTCGACGGTGTCGCCGGACTTGAACGTCTTTTCGACAACGCGGCCATTCTTGAGATTGCGCACGCGCACGCGGCTGAAGGCTTGGCCCTTACCCGGCTTCACGAATTCGTTTTCGACGATGGTGTAGGGATCACCGTCGAGGAGAATCTTCAGGCCGCTCTTGAACTGGTTCGTGGCGTAAGTCGTCATAGGGTCTCGCTCGCGCTGCGCCGCTGGCTGCGCGACGCCGATAGAATAAAAGGGATATGGAAGCGCGCATGATACAGCCACAGCCGTCGGGGACCGAGCCCCCGCAAGCGTTCCGCTCGCCCGGCGAGTTGCTCCGCCACCTTGGCCTCACGGAAGCGGCGCTGGCCTTTGCGCTCGACCGTCACCCGGATTTTCCGTTTCGTGTTCCACGTGCATTGGCCGACCGCATGCGACATGGCGACGCGAAAGACCCGATCCTGCGTCAGGTGCTACCCAGTCTCGAGGAGCGCGCCGCCGATCCGCTGGCTTCGACCGACCCGGTCGGCGAGTCGCAGTTCGCGATCGGCGATGGCCTGATTCGCAAGTACCCCGGCCGGGCTCTCATCGTGACCACTGGCGCCTGTGCCGTGCACTGCCGGTATTGCTTTCGCCGTCACACGGACTACGGTGCCGTCGGCCTGGGGCGGCAACTGGAACGCGCCATTGAGGTACTGGAAGGCGACGCGACGATTCACGAGGTGATTCTGTCCGGCGGCGATCCGCTTTCGCTGGCTGAACATCGCCTGATCGACCTCATCCAGGCGCTGGGCGACATCGCCCACCTGACCACTCTGCGGCTGCATTCACGCACCGTGGTGGCAGATCCAGAGCGGCTTGGCGATCCGCTCATCGACGCGCTCGCAACCAGCCGGCTCCGCATTGTCCTCGTCACCCACGTAAACCATGCCGCCGAGATCGGCCCATCGGCCCAGTCGCGTCTGCGGGCACTACAAAACGCCGGGATCACCTTGTTGAATCAATCCGTACTGCTAGGCGGCGTCAACGATCACGTCGAGACGCTGGCCGAGTTGTCGACCACACTCTTCGAAAACGGGGTGCTACCCTATTATCTGCATGCGCTGGACCCCGTGGCCGGTGCGTCTCACTACCGTGTCACTGACCTACACGCATTGCACATCATGCAAGAGCTTCGAGATCGTCTGCCTGGGTACTTGATTCCGCGCTTTGTTCGCGAGGTTCCGGGTGATGATTCCAAGCGCCCCGTTGAAGTGGGTCCGGCAATCGCCACCGGTACGGAGCACTCGTGAGTCGCAGCCGGCAGAAACCCCAGTTGATCGTCGCGTCGCGCACGGAAAACCTCGCGAACACGATCCAGAGCGAGTTACGCAATTCGGGCATCCAGACACAGGTGCACTGGCCGTCGGCGGGCGACGAATTCGGCTCGATGCTGGCGAGTCTCACCCCCGAGTTAGTGCTGTGTGAAGAGCGCCTCAAGGACCCGGCGGTTGAGGATGTGATTCGGGCGGTCCGCGACTTCGATCCCGACCTGCCGGTGCTGGTCATGGGCGATCATGTCACGCTGATGCGCACCGTCGGCGCCATTGACCTGGGCGCGCGCGATTTTGTGTCGTCGCAGGACATGCGCCATCTCACCCTGGTCGTGCGCCGCGAACTGGAGTGCTACGAGGACCGTCGTCGCATGCATTCGCTGTTCAAGCGGGCGCAAGAGCTGGAAGCCCGCGCCCGCAGCCTGTTGAAGGAGACCGGTGACGCGGTGCTGCAGGTGCAGGAAGGCGTGATCACCGAGATCAACCCGGCCTTTCTGGGCCTGCTGGGGCGGACCACCGGCGACGACGCATTGATCGGCCAGCCTGTGCTGGATATCGCCGCTGCCGACGACCAGCCATCGTTGAAAACCGTTCTCAAGCGAGCCCGTAAATCACCGGCAACCGAGATCGAAACGGAGATCCGGCTGCTGGGCAAGGACGGCGTCACGCCACCGGTGCAACTGGATGTGGCCTCCAAGTTCGTCGATGGCGAGCTGGTCACCGAATGCATGGTCCGCCAAAGCGCGCTGGACAAGGCGTTCTCGCCCGGTAGCCGACCCGACCTGTTCAAGCGGCTACAGGCACTCACGCCTCCTGTCGATGGCAGCCTGACCGCGCTAGTGCTCATCTACGTCGACCAGTTCGATTCCCTGGAAGAGCGCATCGGCTATCTGGATTCCGATCAGATTCTGCAACACCTTTACGACATGCTGGCGCCGGTTCAGCAACCCGGCGACCGCGTGTTCCGGTTTTCGGTGTCGGAACTGATTCTGCTGGTGAAGCGCAGCTCCGCTGACGACACCCGGGCGTTCGCCGACCAATTGCTGGATGTCGTCGACCAAGCCACGTTCACCACGGCGGAACACGAGACCGCAATCACCGCAACCATCGTGTCCTACCCGCTCACCGGGGAGGAGCGCCCGCAGACGCTGATCCGCGATATGCGCCGCAACGCCGCGCAGGTGTCGCGGCGTGGTGGCGATATCACCATCTTCATGGGCCCGACGGCGGAAGCTTCAGAACGCAAGCGCGTGGCCGACCAGCAGGCCGAACGTATCCGTGCTGCCCTGCGCGCCGATCAACTGAAGCTGGTGTTCCAGCCGATCGCCAGCCTGGAAGGCGAGCCGGGCAACCTCCTCGACACCCATGTGCGCATGCTGACGCCCGACGGCGGCGAGCTGATGGCCATGGACTTTCTACCTGTGGCCATCGAGTACGAGTTGATGCCCGAGATCGACGCATGGGTCATGCAGGCGGCGGTGCGGGTGCTGGGCGGCTCGGGCGACGCGGCGGGCCTGAACCCCACCCTGTTCATTCGAATCTCCAACCAGACCCTGGCCAATCCGCAGACCGTGACCAGCATCTGGCGGGATGCGATCGAGTCAGGGCAATGTCGCAGCGAGCAGATCGTGTTCGAGATTGGTGAAGGGCAGATTCACGATCATCGCGCCAAGTTCGCGGCCCTCGCCGAGGCGCTACAAGCCCACGGCGGCCGCGTGGCAATTGACCGATTCGGCAACAAGCGTGCGTCGCTAAGCCTGCTCACAACCCTGCAGCCGCAGTTCATCAAGCTCGATCCGGCCTTTACGCGCTCGCTGGAATCCTCTGATGCTGAGGCGAAGCGCCAATTCGCTGAACTCATCGAGACCGCGCAGTCCCAAGGCATCCGGACGATCGCGGAGCATGTGGAGGACGCGAACTCCATGGCGCAGCTATGGCAACTCGGCATCAACTACGTGCAAGGCAACCACGTGCAGTCAACCATCACCGCCGACGAACCGCTGGCGGACGCCATTTCGCTCGTGTGAAGACCCGCCCGCAGGGCCGTGAAGACACCCGTTAAGGCTGCGACGACTCCAGGGCACGTATGCGTTCGCCAAGCGGTGGATGCGTCATGAACAAGCGGCGCAGACCCTGTCCCACGTGCCCGGCGATTCCGAATGCACTGAACTGATCAGGCAGAGGGTCCGGCTGTCCCCCCTGTAGCCGGCGTAGCGCCGCGATCATCTTGCGGCGACCGGCCAGATGGGCGCCTGCCGCATCGGCACGGAACTCACGCTGCCGCGAGAACCAGCACACCACCACGGACGCCAACACGCCGAACAGAATCTCGAACACAATCCAGGAGATGAAATACCCAGGCCCGCGGCCCTCCTGCGTACGAAAGATGAGGCGGTCGACAAAAAAGGCCGCGACGCGGGCGAGGAAAATCACGAAAGTATTCACCACGCCCTGGATCAGAGTGAGCGTCACCATGTCGCCATTGGCCACATGTCCGATCTCGTGACCCAGGACCGCCTCGACCTCGTCGGCGGACATGTTCTGGAGCAACCCGGTGGACACGGCGACCAAGGCGTTGTTCTTGGACGCGCCCGTGGCGAACGCGTTGGGCGATGGCGACTGGAAGATCGCGACCTCCGGCATGCCGATGCCCGCCTGACGCGCCAGCCGCTGCACGGTTTGCATCAGCCAGGCTTCTTGGGAGTTCGATGGCCGCTCGATGACCTGCGCGCCCATGGACCGTTTGGCCATCCACTTGCTCATGGCCAGCGATATGAACGCCCCGCCAAAACCGAACACCGCCGAAAAGATCAGCAACGCGCCGTAGTTGAGCTGCCCGCCCGTCGTGTGATCAAAGGCGTTGACGCCGAACACGGCGCCCAGCACCCAGACCGCAATGGACAGAATCACCATCACCGCGATGTTGGTGGCCAGAAACAGAACAATTCGCTTCATCGATATCCCTGATGTCGACCGAGATCTACAGTCATCGCCTACGACCTCAACGCAGATCGTCGGTTCGCGATGCCCCGCCTAATATGCGACCGCCGAACGGCGAATCAAGCATCCACGGTGACGATTCGCTGCACCCGCTGAAAGCCCCGCGGGAGCATGGCCCCTCGCTGGGCACGCTTGCCCTGATAGCTGGCCTCGATATCGGAGATTTTCAGCCCGATGTGGCGCTGGCCGCTCTCCAGCCGGAGTTGTTGTGCGGGACCCAGCGCGGCCCAGCCCACCAGGGTCTCACCGGCCTTGAGGGTCATCAGCTTGTTGCCCTTGCCGCGCGCGAGTTCGGGCAACTCATCCAGCGGAAAGGCGAGCATCCGTCCACCGGACGACACCACGCAAATCCATTGCGCGTCGCTGCCGAATGGCACCGGGGCGAGTACCGCCCCAGCTTTCGGCACCGTCAGCACGGTCTTGCCGCTCTTGTTCCGGCTGACCAGTTCGGAGACCCGGGTCGCGAAGCCGTACCCGGCGCTGGAGCCAAGCAGCACCCGCTGTTCGGGATCGCCAATGACCAGACCGACGAAACGAGCGCCGGGCGGCGGATTGAGCTTGCCTGACAGCGGCTCGCCCTGCCCGCGTGCCGACGGCAGCTTGTGTGCTGCGATCTGATAGGACCGGCCGGTTGAATCGAGGACCACCAGCGATTGGTTACTGCGGCCCGGCACATCGCAGAGATAGGCGTCGCCGGCCTTATAGCTGAGCGTATCCGCCTCGACAGCGTGCCCCTTGGCCGCCCTGATCCAGCCAAGCTCGGACAACACCACGGTGATGGGTTCGGCCGGCAGCAGGTCCGACTCGGCCAGAGCACGGGCCTGCGGCCGTTGCGCCAGCGCGCAGCGGCGATCGTCGCCGTATTTTTCGGCATCCGCGGACAACTCTTCGCGAATCAGTTTGGTCATCCGGGCTTCTGAACCCAGCACGCCGGTGAGCCAGTCGCGCTCGCGGGCCAGTTCATCCTGTTCGCCGCGAATCTTCATCTCTTCCAGACGCATCAGGTGACGCAAGCGCAGGTTGAGAATCGCCTCGGCCTGGACCTCGGTGATGCCGAAGCGCTCCATCATCACCGGCTTGGGCGCCTCCTCGGTGCGGATGATGCGAATCACCTCATCGATATTCAGATAGGCGATCAGCAGGCCGTCGAGGATGTGCAAGCGGTCTTCGACCTTGGTCAACCGATGTTCCAGGCGCCGCCGCACGGTCTGACGGCGGAACACCAGCCACTCGCTCAATATCTCGCGCAGACCACGCACGCGTGGACGACCATCAAGGCCGATCATGTTGAGGTTGACGCGTATGGTCTTTTCCAGATCGGTCGTCGCGCAGAGATGCGCGATCAGCGCATCGACATCGACCCGATTGGACCGCGGCGAGATCACCAGCCGGCAAGGCGATTCGTGGTCCGATTCATCCCGCAGGTCGTCGACCATCGGCAGCTTCTTGGCCCGCATCTGCGCCGCGATCTGCTCCAGGATCTTGGAACCGGACACATGGTGGGGCAGCGCCGAGACAACCAGGTCCTGACCATCACGCTCGAATACGGCACGGACACGCACCTGCCCGGTCCCGGCCTCGTAGATGGCGCGCAGCTCATCGGTGCTGGACACGATCTCGCAGCCGGTCGGGAAATCCGGCGCGGGCACATACGCCAGCAAATCGTCCAGAGTCGCCTTGGGCCGGTCCAGCAAATGCCGGGCCGCCGTGACGACTTCGCGCAGGTTATGGGGAGGGATGTCCGTGGCCATACCCACGGCGATGCCGGTGCCGCCATTGAGCAGCACATTCGGCAGCCGCGCCGGCAGCACCTTGGGTTCGGTCAGCGTGCCATCGAAATTCGGCGCCCAGTCCACGGTTCCCAGCGCGATCTCCGCGAGCAGCGTCGCCGCATAGGGGGCTAGCCGGGATTCGGTATAGCGCATGGCCGCAAAGGACTTGGGATCGTCCGGCGAGCCCCAGTTGCCCTGTCCGTCGACAATGGGATAGCGGTAGGTGAACGGCTGCGCCATGATCACCATCGCCTCGTAACAGGCGCTGTCGCCATGCGGATGGAACTTGCCGATCACGTCGCCGACGGTGCGCGCCGACTTCTTGTGTTTGGACGCCGCGCTAAGTCCTAACTCGCTCATCGCGTAGGTAATACGCCGCTGCACCGGTTTGAGGCCGTCCCCGATATGGGGCAGCGCCCGGTCCAGCACGACGTACATGGAGTAGTCCAGGTAGGCCTTTTCGGCAAAGCTGCGGATCGGCAGGTATTCGCCTTCCAGCGCGGTGTCTTCAGTCATCTCGCGTTCCCGTCAGAACGGTGGAAAAAAATATGGGCTCAGCCGACTGGCTCGGCGCGATCACCCTCGGCTTCCAGCCAGACGCGGCGATCAGACGCCCGTTTCTTGGCCAGCAGCATGTCGAACAGCGCATCGGCGTCGGTGGCCTCGACACGCAGTTGAACCAACCTGCGGGTATCCGGTGCCATGGTGGTCTCGCGCAGCTGCGGCGGGTTCATCTCGCCCAGGCCCTTGAATCGCGTCACCGACACCTTGCCCTTGATGCCCTCCGCATCAATGCGGTCCAGGATGCCGTCGCGCTCTGCGTCGTCCAGCGCGTATTCCACCTGCTTGCCGATATCGACACGGAACAGCGGCGGCATCGCCACGTAGACATGGCCCTGCTCCACCAAAGGACGGAAGTGCTTCAGGAACAAGGCGCAAAGCAGCGTGGCGATATGCAGGCCATCCGAATCGGCGTCGGCGAGAATGCACACCTTGCCGTAGCGCAGGCCGACCAGGTCGGCCTGACCGGGCGAGATCCCGATGGCCACCGAAATATCATGAATTTCCTGCGACCCGAGGATCTCGCCGGTGTCGACCTCCCAGGTGTTCATGATCTTGCCGCGCAGCGGCATGATCGCCTGTGTCGTCCGGTCTCGGGCCTGCTTGGCTGAGCCACCAGCCGAATCCCCCTCCACCAGAAACAGCTCGGTCTGTGCGGGATCGTCGATCACGCAGTCGGCCAGCTTGCCGGGCAGCGCGGGGCCGGAGACCACCCTCTTGCGCACCACTTTCTTGGCGGCCCGCGCCCGACGCTGGGCCGTGGAGATAATCCACTGGGCCAGCGCTTCGCCGTCCTGATGATGCTGGTTCAGCCACAGGCTGAAGGCGTCCTTGACCACGCCGGAAACAAAGGCGGCGCATTCGCGCGAACTCAGGCGCTCCTTGGTCTGTCCGGCGAACTGCGGATCCTGCATCTTCACCGAGATCACGTACGCGCAGCCATTCCAGACGTCATCCGGCGTGATGCGCAGGCCGCGCGGCAGCAGATTACGAAACTCGCAGAACTCGCGCATCGCTTCGGTGAGCCCGGTGCGCAGGCCGTTTACATGGGTCCCACCCTGTGGGGTCGGCACCAGATTCACATAGCTTTCGGTGACCACGGAAGACTCGCTGTCTTCCTCGACCACCCAGGCCACGGCCCAGTCCACGCCCTCTCGCTCGCTGGCGAAATGGCCGACAAAGGCCTGTTGTGGAATGCGATCGGCCACCCCCACCGATTCATCCAGGTACTCCGCAAGACCGTCTGCGTAGCACCAGACCTCCGGCTCCTCGACACCCGGGTAGTGGAAGACGACTCGCAGGCCGGGACATAGCACGGCCTTGGCCCGCAACACGTGGCGCAAACGAGGAATGGAAAACTTCGGCGAGTCGAAAAAGGTGACATCCGGCCAAAAGCGTAAGCGTGTGCCGGTGTTGCGCTTGCCCACCGCCTCGACCGCCTCCAGCGGTCCGACCAATGCCCCGGCGGCGTACACCGACATCCAGCGCTGTCCGTCGCGCTTGATGTCCACCTCCAGGCGGGTGGACAGCGCATTGACCACCGACACCCCGACCCCGTGGAGCCCGCCGGAAAACTGATAGTTCTTGCTGGAAAACTTCCCGCCGGCATGCAGCCGCGTGAGGATGAGCTCAACGCCCGGCACCCCATGCTCCGGATGGAGATCAACCGGCATGCCGCGGCCGTCGTCCTCGACCTGCAAGGAACCGTCGTCAAACACGGTGACCTGGATTTCGGTGGCGTGGCCGGCCAGGGCTTCATCGACACTGTTGTCGATGACCTCCTGCGCCAGATGATTGGGTCGTTGCGTATCGGTGAACATGCCCGGGCGCTTCCGGACAGGCTCCAGGCCGCTGAGCACCTCGATGGAGGCCGCGTCGTAACTACTTGTCATGATTGGCTTTTAAGGAAACACTGATTGATTCGTACCGCCAAGTTGCTGCCCGAAATGAGGCCAAGCAAGGCGCGAGAAGTGAAGTTTGGTCATTCCAAATAAGCGACGAACACCCATTCGCCAAGCGCGAATTGAAACCGCCGATGGCCGGTCCGAATCCGTTCCGTACGCATTCGTGTCGTTCGCTCATTTGGAATGACCCAATCGCACTCACTACCGCCTTCGCTTGCGCGAAAACCGTCTCCGGCTTGGTGGTACGAAGCAATCAGTGTTTCCTTCACGAGCGGCGAAACACCGCGTGCAGGCAACCTAATCGACGCCCGTCGCGCAATCAAGCAGCGACCCATTCTGACGGATTGCGACGCCTGCCGCCGCCGACTCGGCGCATGTGAATCCATTACACTTGCGCCCCCGAAAATCGCCGCCACGCCGATGCCGCAGTCCAACAAAACCCAGAAACTCTCGCTGTCCGATTTCGAATCCGCAGTCGCGGAACTGGAAGGCATTGTGACAGCCATGGAATCGGGAGAGCTGAGCCTTGAGCAGTCGCTGCAACGCTTCGAGCGCGGCGTCACCCTCGTCAAGGCCTGTCAGGAGGCGGTGCGCGGCGCCGAGCTACGCATTCGTCAGCTCACCGAAGACGGCGAAGAGACAGCCCTACCGGACGACGAGCCCGGCTTGTGAATTCAGAGGGCTTCCGGCGAACGCTGGAACAACGGGCGCGCCGGGTCGAACTGGCCGCGCAGGGCTGGCTGCCCGCGGCGGAAACCTCGCCTCAGCGACTGCACCAAGCCATGCGCTATGCGGTACTGGGTGGCGGCAAGCGGCTGCGCCCGCAACTGGTCTACGCCGCAGGCAAGGCGCTGGGCATCGCAGAGCAACGCCTCGACGGGCCCGCGGCTGCGCTGGAATTGATTCATGCCTATTCGCTGATTCACGACGACCTGCCGGCCATGGACGATGACGACCTGCGGCGCGGTCGGCCCACCGTCCACAAGGCATTCGATGAGGCTACGGCCGTTCTCGCCGGTGACGCGCTGCAGCCCTTGGCATTCGAGGTGCTGGCGCATGACGAAGCCATGCAGGCCACAGCCGTACAGCGTCTTCATATGATCCGTCGCCTAAGCCTGGCAGCCGGGTCCCGCGGCATGGTGGGCGGCCAGGCGATGGACCTGGACCAGGTCGGACAAGCACCCGAGCTGCGCGTTATCGACACCATGCATCGACTGAAAACCGGCCAGCTCATCGAGGCCGCCGTACTGCTGCCGACCGCGTTGCTGTCCCCCCCTGACGCTGCCGCAGCCTCGGTGCTGGAAACCTATGGGCAATGCATCGGTCTGGCGTTTCAAATCCACGACGATGTGCTCGACGAAGTCGGCGACTCGGCCGTCCTGGGCAAGACCGCCGGCGCCGATCGGGCGCGTGACAAACCGACCTACCCGGCGATGATGGGACTGGACGCCTCGCGCAAGCGCGCATCCGAGCTGGTGGAGTCCGCCCTGGACAGCCTGACTTTGTTCGCCGAAAACGCCGATGATCTCAGGGCCTTGGCACAGCACGTGATCACGCGGGAGAAATGAGTTTGAAGCCCATACGCCACCGCTCCATAATGGTGCGATCCCTCCGCTTGGTAATTCCGTGTCATGTCTGACGCGTCTGGTTATTCTCTGCTCGGTCGCGTCCACTCGCCCGAAGACCTTCGCGCCCTTCGCGAGGATCAACTCCCGGCGCTTGCCGTTGACCTGCGCCGCTTTCTGATCGAAACGCTGGGCCGGGTCGGCGGTCACTTCGCCGCTAACCTCGGGACGGTGGAACTGACCATCGCGCTGCACTATCTGCTCGATACGCCCGATGACCGCCTGGTCTGGGATGTGGGCCACCAGGCCTACCCTCACAAGGTGCTAACGGGCCGTCGCTCCCGATTGGAGACCATCCGCAAGAAAGATGGACTGGCGCCGTTTCCGTCACGGGACGAAAGCGAGTACGACACCTTCGGAACCGGTCACTCCAGTACCGCCATCTCCGCGGCTGTCGGTATGGCCGAAGGCATTCGTTTGCTCGGTCGCCACGGTGAACAACGTGTGGCCTGCGTCATCGGGGACGGCGGCATGACGGCCGGCATGGCCTTCGAGGCGCTGAACCACCTCGGCAGTGCCGGCAGTGACGTGCTGGTGATCTACAACGACAACGACATGTCGATTTCGCAGAATGTCGGCGCCCTGCGTGACCACTGCGCCCGCGTCTTCGCGCGGCATCCCGACGCGGCCCGCACACCCGATGCCTATCGCCGTGCCATGGCGCCGGAGAGCGAGTTGTCACCAGACGATGGCGATCTGTTTGAATCGCTGGGTGTGCAATACCTCGGGCCGGTCGACGGCCACGATCTCGACACGCTGTTACCCGCCTTGCGACAGGCGCTGACCACGCGCGGTCCACGGCTTCTTCACGTTGCGACCGTCAAGGGCAAGGGTTTTGACCCGGCCGAATGCGACCCCATCGCCTACCACGGAGTGAGTGGATTTGATCCGGTGACGGGCGAAATGCCGAAAGGCGGAGCGTCACGGCCGACCTTCACCAAGGTATTCGGCCGCTGGCTATGTCAGGCAGCCGAAGCCGATCCGAAGCTGGTCGCGATCACCCCCGCCATGCGTGAAGGCTCGGGCCTGGTCGAATTCGCCAACCGCTTCCCGGATCGCTACTTCGATGTCGCAATCGCCGAGCAGCATGCGGTCACGCTGGGCGCCGGACTGGCGACCGAAGGCCTGCATCCGGTCGTCGCGATCTACTCGACGTTTCTGCAGCGCGGTTACGACCAGCTGGTTCATGACGTCGCCATACAGAACCTGCCGGTCATGTTTGCCATTGACCGTGGCGGCATCGTCGGTGCCGATGGCGCCACGCACAACGGCGCCTTCGACCTCAGCTATCTGCGCTGCGTGCCGAACATGGTGGTGATGGCGCCTAGCGACGAAAACGAATGCCAACGCATGCTCGCCACCGGCATTCGGCACGACGGCCCGAGCGCCGTGCGCTATCCGCGTGGTAGCGGGCCGGGCGCGGAGCTCGACGAGATCGCGCAGCCCCTTGAGATCGGTCGCGCACGGATTGTGCGCTCGGCTCTGGGCCGACGCCGCCCCCGTGTGGCCATCCTGGCCTTCGGAATCATGGTGGAACCCGCACTCGCCGCAGCGGAACTGCTGGACGCCGCGGTCGTCGACATGCGCTTCGTCAAACCGATCGATGTCGATATGGTCTTGCGCATGGCCGATGAAGCAGACCTACTCGTCACCGTCGAGGACAACGTCGTGGCTGGCGGTGCTGGCAGTGCCGTCAACGAGGTGTTGATGGCGCGTCACCTGGCCGTGCCGGCGCTCAACCTCGGGCTACCGGATACGTTCGTCGAACATGGCGGTCGCGAAGAGGTGCTGGCCGATCTGGGTCTGGATGCCACCGGGATTCAGCGCGCCATCCAGCGCCGGCTGCGAGCACGCGACCTGGACGGCGTCAGTTCGGCCGGCAGCGCGGGCTAGTTCGCGTAGCGACCAGGCCGCGTCGCCAACTGGTCCAGCCTCCAGGCGTCCGTCGGTTCTTCACGTTCCAGCGTGATTTCCACCGCGTCGGGCAGCCCGGCGAATAAATCGAGCCCGGTCGCCTGCTCGACCGCGTCAATCGTCTCCACGAAATTCCGCAGATCAGCATCCGTAGCCGCCTGCTGTGGAACGACGAAGGCCAGCGCCCGCAAGCCGCCGTCGTCATCACGAGCCAGCAGCACGCGATATAACGCATCCGGCACTTCCACCTGGTCGCCAACCCACTCGCGCTGAGCGTCGAACACGGGACCGGTGACCACCCACAAGGTCTCCGTCTCGGCGGCCCACTGATCGGTTTCCAGCTCCTCGATCCGCTGCCAGACCCCGCGGTTCATGGCGTGACGTTGGGCAACGATATTGCTCATCCGGAACGTGGCCAGCTGCGCATCCCGCCCGTACAGGCGGGAGATCGCGTAATTCGGAGCCAGATGCCCACGCCCGTAGGCAGTGCCCCGCAGCGCGTCTGGCGCCGGCTGTCTGAAGACTCGCCAATCCCGGTTGAACCGGTCCGGCCTGGGCGGGCCGGCGGGGTCGGTGATATGCCCGCTTCGGTAGGCGACCCAAATCGGCGCTGCGCGGATTTCCGAATATCCGGTCAGGAAACCGGGCGACTCCAGAACCCGAACCCATGTGTACCGGCCACCAGTCTCCGCCGCGACCGGCAATCCACCGGGTAGCGCAGCATCGGCGCCCCAGGGCGGAAGTAGCAGCGCGGCGACCAGCCACAGCGCGACCGCAAGACCACCGGCGAGGGTCCCGATTCGGCGCCTGGTGCGCGTCATGCAGCGGCCGTGTCGAACCAGGCCAGGTCCGGCCGGAGAGTGACCACCGTGCCGACAATCAACAGCGCCGGCCCCTTGAGTTGGGCCGTGAGCACCCGCTCCGGAAGCGTTCGCAGGGTCCCGGAGACGACCCGCTGCGCCCGTAACGTGCCCGACTCGATCATTGCGCAAGGATGCGTCGGCCGCAGTCCGTGAGCCACCAGCTGCCCGCATACGTCAGCAAGCGTTGCCAGGCCCATGTAAACGACCAGTGTCTGCTGCGGTGCTGCCATCGCCTGCCAGGGCAGGTCCAACTCACCGTTGGCCTTGCGGTGGCCGGTCACGAACATGCAGGACTGGGCGTGATCGCGATGCGTCAGCGGTATTCCGGCATACGCGGCGCAACCCGACGCTGCGGTGATGCCGGGCACGACCTCCACGTTGAGACCGGCCGCCACGACATCGGCAAGCTCTTCGCCTCCGCGACCAAATATGAAGGGATCGCCACCCTTGAGACGGACCACCTGCTTGCCCGCACGGGCGTAGTCGATCATCAGCGCATTGATCTGCGATTGCGGCACGGTATGCCGATCCCGGCGCTTGCCCACGTGGATGCGCTCGGCGTCTCGCCGTGCCAGATCGACCAGGTCCTGATTGACCAAGCGGTCGAACAGCACCACATCGGCATCTTGCAAGCGGCGTAGCGCGCGCAAGGTCAGCAGTTCGGGGTCGCCGGGACCGCCACCGACCAGGCTCACGCGGCCCGCCGGCGCTTTGCGTGGCTCACCGGCCTGCGCCAAGGCACGTTCGATCCGCTGGCCGATCAATTCATCGGATTCGGCAAAGCCCTCCCGCCAGAGGCTGTCAACCAGCCCCTCCCAGAATCCGCGCACCCGATCTGCGTCCAGCCGCTCGCGCACACGATCGCGAAAACCCGATGCAATCTCGATGAAACCGCCCATCCGGGCCGGAAGCACCTGCTCGATCCGCTCGCGGATACGCCGAGCCAGCACCGGCATTACACCTTGGGAGCTGATCGCGACCAAGATCTCACCGCGTTCGACAATGGCGGGGGTGATTGCGGTGCATTGCGCCCGATCGTCCACCACGTTCACAGGAATATTGCGGGCCTGGGCCGCCCTGGACACCGCGGCATTCACCCCGGCATCTGCCGTGGCCGCGATGACCAGGCGCTGCGCCGCCACGTCGCCCGGCTCGAACTCGCGGCCGGACCAGGTGATGGATCCGGCCTGCGCGGCCTCTTCCAGAGCGGGCGTCAGCGCAGGTGACACCACCGTGATTCTGGCCGGTGTGCGCGCAAGCAACCGCCATTTTCGCTCGGCGATCACGCCGCCGCCGACGATCAGCACGTCGGCCGCTGTCATGTCGAGAAAGACCGGAAAATACCGCACCGATGTACCCCTGCGCCGTGGTGGTCCGGGCGCCCGACTGCACCCTGATAGACCGGCCAGAAAGTCTAACGTAAGGTTCCCGCACGGTTTGTTCCCGGTGACCACATGAAGTTGCGGCAGCTGCATTTTGTCCATGAAATCGTGCGCCACGAACTAAGCATCACGGCGGCCGCGGATGCCCTGTTCACCTCGCAACCCGGCATCAGCAAGCAGCTGCGCCTGCTGGAAGACGAGCTGGGCGTGCCGCTGTTCGAGCGCAGCGGCAAGCACCTGACGCGGCTGACACCCGCCGGCGAGCAGATCGTCTCCATCGTGGATCGCGTCCTGCAGGACGTGGACAACATCCAGCGCGTGGCCAAGGACTACTCCGACGGTGACCGCGGCACGCTAAGCCTTGCCACCACACACACGCAGGCGCGCTACGCGCTGCCGCCGGCGGTGACAAAATTCAAGACCGAATATCCGAACGTGACGCTGAACCTGCATCAGGGTTCACCCCCGCAGATCGCGCGCATGGCAGCCGAAGGCGAAGCCGATTTCGCCATCGCTACCGAAGCCATGCACCATTTTGATGAACTCGTGATGCTCCCCTGCTATCACTGGAACCGCGCCCTGCTGCTGCGGCCTGGCCATCCGCTGGCCTCGGTGAGCAAGCCGTCACTGAAGGACCTCGCCCGCTACCCCCTGGTGACCTACACCTTCGGGTTTACCGGGCGCTCGCAACTGGATCAGGCATTCAAATCTCAAGGCTTGTTGCCGAACGTCGTGCTCACGGCGGTCGACGCTGACGTGATCAAGACCTACGTGCGGCTGGGTTTCGGGGTCGGCATTATTGCCAACATGGCCTATGACGCAGAGGAAGATTCCGATCTGGTGTCCATCGATGCCGGTCATTTGTTCAGCCGGAGCACCACGCATATCGGTTTCCGCCGCAACCAGTTCCTGCGCGACTTCATGTTCCGTTTCATCGAGGTCTTCGCGCCGCACCTGAGCCGCGAGCTGATCGAACAGGCCGTCGAGATTCGCGAGCCCGCCGCACGACGCGAATTCGTCGCCCAGCATGTCGGAGAGGTTCCGGCCTTATAACATTCCGTTTCCAACGCTTGCGCCACGGCGGCGTATTGCTATGCTCGCCGCCCGTTTTCGCTGAGCGGACGTCCAGATGTATCAATATGACGCCATCGACCAGACGATTGTCGACGAACGCGTCCGTCAATTTCGTGACCAGACCCAGCGCTTTTTGCGCGGCGAGCTGACCGAAGACCAGTATCGCCCGCTGCGACTGCAGAACGGCCTGTACATCCAGCGGTTTGCGCCGATGCTGCGGGTCGCGATTCCGTATGGCGTGCTGTCGACGACGCAGGTCCGCATGCTGGCGCATATCGCCCGGACCTATGACCGTGGCTATGGGCATTTCACGACCCGGCAGAACATCCAGTACAACTGGCCCAAGCTGGAATCGGTGCCAGACATTCTGGAAGACTTGGCCAGCGTCGAAATGCACGCCATCCAGACGAGCGGCAACTGCATCCGCAACACGACGTCGGATCAATACGCCGGCGTGGCCAGTGACGAACTGGAAGACCCCCGCGCCTACTGCGAAATCATTCGCCAGTGGTCGTCCTTGCACCCCGAATTCGCCTACCTGCCGCGCAAGTTCAAGATTGCGGTTACGGCCAGCAAGACCGACCGCGCCGCCATTCGCGTGCACGACATCGGCCTGCACCTGATCGAGAACGATCACGGCGAGCGCGGATTTGCCGTGTACGTGGGTGGTGGCCTGGGCCGCACGCCGGTGATCGGCGTCAAGATCCGCGATTTTCTCGCGCCGACCGACCTGCTGTCCTATCTGGAAGCGATTCTGCGCGTGTACAACCGCCTGGGTCGCCGTGACAACAAATACAAGGCGCGCATCAAGATACTGGTTCGCGAGTCCGGCGCCGAGCGCTTCACGGACTGGGTCGAGGCCGAATGGGCCAAGATCCGCACCGGCTCGCTAGAGCTGGGCGTGGATGACATCCAGCAAATGCAGGCCTACTTCGAGCCGCCCGCGTATGCGGCGACCGAGGACAGTGCCGAGATCGACACACAGGCGGCGCAAAATCCGGCCTTCGGTCGCTGGCTCAAGCACAACGTCATCGCGCACAAGCAGGCCGGTTACCGCATCGTCACGGTCTCGCTTAAAGATCCGAACGAGGCGCCTGGCGACTGCACAGCCGAACAGATGGAGCGCGTGGCTGATCTGGCCGACGAATACGGTTTCGGCGAGGTCCGTACCACACACGAGCAGAACCTGATCCTGCCGGATGTGCCGCATGCGGCGCTGTTCAATGTCTGGTCCGCGCTGGATGAACTCGGGCTCGCCACGGCGAACCACGGGACGATCTCGGACATGATCGCCTGCCCCGGTCTGGATTTCTGCAGCTTGGCGAACGCCGGTTCCATCGGCGTCGCCCGCGAGATCAACGATCTATTCGCCGACCTGGACGAGCAGTACGACCTCGGCGAAATCAAGCTCAAGATGTCTGGCTGCATGAACGGCTGCGGCCACCACAGCGTCGGGCACATCGGCATCCTGGGCGTGGATAAGAAGGGCGAGGAGTGGTACCAGATCATGCTCGGCGGATCGGCTGCCGAAGACGCCACCCTGGGCCAGCGTCTGGGTGCCTCGGTATCTAAGCACGACATCGCCCCGGCCGTGCGCAAGATCGTCGACCGCTATGCCGAGTTGCGCGAAGGCGAGGAACTGTTCGTCGATACCGTCAACCGTCTGGGCATCGCCCCGTTCCGCGAGGCTGTCTACGGATGATCCTGCTGCGCACCGATGGCTCGCGTGAGTCGATCAACCTCCGTGTTCTGGACGCCGACGAAGCACCCACCGGCGCAGCCTGGGAGGCTGTGGGGCTGGATCATCCAGCGCTTGCCGAAGCTGAAAGCCCGACGGGTCTGACGCTGGCAAACGACGTGAATGTGGAGACGCTGGACTGCGACCCGCAGCGGTTCGCCTTCATCCTGCTCGACTTTCCGGCATTCACCGATGGCCGCGCCTATTCCCAGGCCCGTGTACTCAGTGAACAGCTGGGATACCAGGGCACGCTGGTCGCCGGCGGCGAGCTGTTGCAGGACCAGGCCCATTACCTGAAGCGCTGCGGGTTCAACGCCTTTGCACTGGCGGACGCCGAGGCGGCCGACCGATTGGCACAGGGCTTTAACGATTTCACCGCGGCCTATCAGGCGACCAGCCGCCACGAGCTGCCGGTGTACCGTCGAAGACGGGCCTGATTCTCCGCAGTACGCCGCCTTGTCAATCCGGTACTGGAATCGTGTCGGCGCCGAAATAGGCCGCGAGAGCCGCTGGCAGCCGTATCGAGCCATCGGCCTGCTGCCCGTTCTCCAGCACCGCCACTAGCGCACGCCCCACCGCCACGCCGGACCCGTTCAGCGTATGGACCAGTTCCGGCTTTTCACCCTGGGCTGCGCGATAACGCGCCTGCATGCGACGGGCCTGGAAGTCCCCCGTGTTCGAGCAGGAGCTGATTTCGCGGTAGGTGTCCTGGCTGGGCACCCAGACTTCGAGATCGTAGGTCTTCGCCGCCGAAAAGCCGAGATCACCGCCGCAGAGCGCAACGACGCGGTAAGGCAATTCCAGTGCTTGCAAAACCGCTTCGGCATGCCCGGTGAGTGCTTCCAGCGCCTGCTCTGAGGCCTCCGGCCGAACAATTTGCACCAGCTCGACCTTTTCGAACTGATGCTGGCGAATCATCCCCCGGGTGTCACGCCCGTGCGCGCCGGCTTCCGCCCGGAAGCACGGCGTGTGCGCTGCGAATTTCAGCGGCAAGGCGTCGGCATCCAGAATCTGCTCGCGCACGAGATTCGTCAGCGGCACCTCTGCCGTCGGGATCAGATGGAGACCGCGATCATCGTTGATCCGGAACAGGTCATCGGCAAACTTCGGCAACTGCCCGGTGCCTTCGAGGCATTGTGGCTGAACCAGAAACGGCACGGCCATCTCGGTGTAGCCATGCCGATCGACGTGCAGGTCCAGCATCATCTGCGCCAGCGCGCGGTGCAGCCGCGCCAGCGGGCCTCTGAGCGCCACGAACCGGGCACCCGACATCTTGGCTGCGGCATCGAAATCCATGCCGCCCAGTCCCTCGCCCAGCTCGACATGATCCTTGACCGGAAAATCGAACCCCTGGGGCTCGCCCCAGCGTCGCAACTCCTGGTTGTCGGTTTCGTCCGCCCCTGCCGGTACGCTGGCGTCCGGCAGGTTGGGTAGGCCTAGCGCGGTTGCTTCCAGGCTTGCCCGCGTGGCCTCCAGCTCCGCCGCCACCGCGCGCATCTCGTCGCCGATGCGAGCGACCTCGGCCTTGAGCGGCTCGATATCTTCACCACGCGCCTTGGCCTGGCCGATCGACTTCGATCGCCGATTCCGCTCGGCCTGCAACTCCTCGGTGCGCACCTGCAACTGCTTGCGCTCGGATTCCAGCCGCTCGAACTCCTCGACGTCCATGACGAATCCACGCCGCGCGAGCTGCTGCGCGATGGCCTTGGTGTCCTGCCGAAGCTGTTTCGGGTCGAGCATGTGTCTGATTCCAGCGAAAAGAGGCGGCGGATTATACGGGCCCCGGCCCGCCCGCCCAGTAGCGCCCGATCATCCAGCCCAGCCAGACACCGGCCAGGCTGCCCAGCAGATTGAGCAGCACGTTCGCCAGGGCCGTCCAGGGCCGCCCCGCGGAGGCCAGCGCCAGCGTGTCGTAGGAGAACGTCGAAAAGGTGGTGAACCCGCCCAGCAAGCCGATCGCCACGAACAGCCGCAATGGCTCGCCCACCAGGGCAGAGCGTGGCAGCCACCACGCCATGAAGGCCCCCAGCAGACAACTGCCGAGCACGTTGGCGCTCAAGGTCCCCAACGGCCATCGGGTCAGTCCGGACGTCCAGACGGCCAGTCCGTAGCGCAGCGATGCCCCGAGCCCGCCGCCCAATGCCACCCACAACCAGTTCACCGCGCGCCCCCGCGTAGCCGCGCCAGACGCTCGGCGATTTTCGTCTCCAGTCCGGAGTCTCTGGGCTCGTAAAAGCGGCGGCGCCGAATGCCGTCTGGCAAAAAGGTCTGCCCTGCGGCGTGGGCACCTGCTTCATCGTGGTCGTAGCGGTACCCGGCGCCGAAGCCCATCGACTTCATCATGCCGGTGGGGGCGTTCCGCAAATGCATGGGAACCTCCAGCGAACCGCTTTGCCGCACCTCGTCCATCGCCGACTTGAATGCGGTGTAGGCAGCGTTGCTCTTCGGCGCGCTCGCCAGGTACAACACGGCTTGCGCCAGCGCCAGATCGCCCTCGGGCGACCCTAGCCGCTCGAAGGCGCTACAGGCATCAATGGCAATGGTGAGCGCTCGCGGATCGGCATTCCCCAAGTCTTCCGAAGCCATGCGGACAAGCCTGCGGCCGATATACAACGGATCGCAACCGCCATCCAGCATCCGGGCGAACCAGTAGATCGCGGCGTCCGGATCGGAACCACGAACCGATTTATGCAGCGCGGAGATCTGTTCGTAGAACAGGTCCCCGCCCCGGTCGAAGGCGCGCATCGCGGTGCCCAGGCTGGACTCGACGTGTCCGAGTTCGATCACATCCGCTGACTCCGCCGCGGCGGAAGCGCAGGCGGCCTCCAACAGCTGCAGGGCACGCCGCGCATCGCCGTCGGCCAAGGCCACCAGGCGTTCGCTGGCGACCTCACTGAGCGACAGATCCGGAAAACTGCGGTCGACCGCGCGCCGGAGCAATTTCAATATGGAGTCCGCTTCCAGCGCCTTGACCACGTAGATCTGAACACGCGACAGCAAGGCGCGGTTGATCTCGAAGGATGGATTCTCCGTCGTGGCGCCAATCAGCACGACCGAGCCGGCCTCGACAACCGGTAGCAGGGCATCCTGCTGCGCCTTGTTGAAGCGATGAATCTCATCAAGAAAGATAACGACCGGCGAGTCGGGACTGGCGTCGGCAAAGGCAGCACGCAAATCTTTCAAGCCGGCGGTCACAGCGGACAGACCGTGAAACGGCAGCCCGGCCGCGCCGGCGACGAGACGTGCCAGCGTGGTCTTTCCGGTACCCGGTGGCCCCCAGAACACCAATGAACGCAGATGCCCGGCAGCCAGCGCGTTGCGCAGCGTGCCGTCGGGTCCGACCAGATGGTCCTGCCCGACCACATCGTCCAACACCGCTGGCCGCATGCGTTCCGGCAGGGGGCGGCGGTCGCCGCTCATGGCGACAACAGCCTCATGCGGCGCGGCGCATGCCCGTGAAACCTCGCGGCAAGATCAGCAGCGAAACCAGCAGGCCAAGCACCACGCCGACGCCGTTGGCGACCATATCCGCCAGTTCGAAGGCGCGGTAGGGCAGCACCGCTTGCGCGAATTCCATGGAGAGACCGAACCCCAGCGCCATCGCGGCCGCCCGCCATCGGCGGCCCGGGAGCAAGGCGGCCCACCAACCTGCGATGGCCGCATAGGCGATGGCGTGATTGGCCTTGTCCCAGAAGAAATCGCCGGCCGGTGATTCGGTCAGGTTGACCAGGGACAGCACCCCCACGATCAGCAGCAGCAGCCAACCGACCGACCGCAACACGATCCAAAGCAGCCCCCGCGCTGGTCTCACGCGCCAGATTCGCCGACGACATCCACCCCGGCCGGGGGATCAAAACGGAACCAGCCGTCTTTAAACTGCACGTTCCGCGAGACATCGAAGAACTCGATTCGGGTCTGCTGGCCCAGTGCATCCTGAATCTCGAGCACACGGATCGTGCCTCCCTCCAGCTGCACGGTCGCCGATTCGAATTCCGCCTCGGCGTTGCGCGGCCGGAGCAAGAAGCGACCGTTGCCCTGCTCTTCCACCGAAAACGTGTCCTCCAGATCTGCCGCGCCGGACAACAACGCGGCAGGCGTCGCGCTCAGTGTCTGCCCCACGGGCCGGACGGTGACCTGGGCGAGATCCTTGTCGTAGTGCCAGATCGTGTCACCGTCGCTGATCACCTTCTGCACGTAGGGTTGATCGTAATCCCAGCGAAAAGCGCCGGGGCGGCGCAGGGAGAACTGTCCGCGCGAGGCTTCCAGCACCAAACCCTCGCTGTCCATCAAGGTCTGCTCGAATACGCCGGCAAGCGTGCTTGTCGCGGTTAGCGCATCCGCCAGTTCGTCGGCGGCTGCATGGGCCGCGCCCTGGAATCCGCCGAGTAGCAGCACCACGCCAGACAGCAGCCGGCGGCACATCGGGTTTTGAAACATCTCAGACCTCTGGTGGTGGCGGTGCAATCACTTCGCGAGCGCCGCCACCCGATACGGGCCCGACAACGCCGGACGCCTCCATTTGCTCAACGATGCGGGCGGCGCGGTTGTAGCCAATCTTCAGGCGCCGTTGCACCCAGGAGATCGATGCCTTGCGGCTCTCGGTGACAATTTTCACGGCGTCGTCGTAAAGCGGGTCCGATTCGTCGTCGCCACCCGCAGCACCGGCCTCGCCCGGCAGCGCGGCGTCGCCAGCGCTGCCGTCGAGAATGCCATCCTCGAACACCGGCGCGCCCACCTGCTTGAGATAGGCGACGACCTTGTGCACCTCGTGGTCATCAACAAACGCGCCGTGGACACGCGTCGGCACGCCGGTACCAGGCGGCAGGTAGAGCATGTCGCCATGCCCAAGCAGGCTTTCAGCGCCCTGCTGATCCAGAATCGTTCTGGAATCGATCCGGGAAGACACCTGAAAAGCGATGCGCGTCGGGATGTTCGCCTTGATCAAGCCGGTAATCACGTCCACCGAGGGCCTCTGCGTCGCAAGAATCAGATGGATGCCGGATGCACGCGCCTTCTGCGCGAGCCGGGCGATGAGTTCCTCCACCTTCTTGCCTACGACCATCATCATGTCGGCGAGTTCGTCGACGATGACCACGATGTACGGCATGTGCTCCAGCGTTGGCCGCTCCTCTTCCTCCGGATCGGACAGTGGATCGATAATCGGCTCCCCCGCCTGCTCCGCATCCGCAATCTTGCGGTTCAGGCCGGCGATATTGCGCACGCCCATGGCTGCCATGAGCTTGTAGCGCCGCTCCATCTCCGCAACGCACCAGCGTAACGCGTTGGCGGCCTCCTTCATGTCGGTGACCACGGGCGCCAGCAGATGCGGAATGCCGTCGTACACCGACAGTTCCAGCATCTTGGGGTCGATCATGATCAGCCGCACATCGCGGGCCGTGGCCTTGTACAGCATGGACAGGATCATCACATTGACGGCGACGGACTTGCCCGAGCCCGTCGTGCCAGCCACTAGCAGGTGCGGCATCTTGCCGAGGTTCGCGACCACGGCCTGGCCACCAATGTCCTTGCCCAGCGCCATGGTCAATGGCGACTCGGAGCGCCCATAACTCGCGTTCTCGAGAATTCCGCGCAGCGCGACCAGTTCGCGGTGCTGGTTGGGTATCTCCAGCCCGATCACCGACTTGCCCGGGATAACCTCGACCACACGCACGGCAACCGCAGACAGCGCCCGCGCCAGATCCTTGGACAGGTTGCTGACCTGGCTGACCTTAACCCCCGGCGCTGGCTCCAATTCGAAGCGTGTGATCACGGGCCCCGGAGTGGCCGCCACCACCTCCACTGTCACGCCGAACTCTGCGAGCCGCGTTTCGACTTCGCGCGACATCTGATCCAGCTCTTCGGTGGTGTAGGCATGCGTGGACGCACGTGGCGGGTCCAGCATTTCCGACGATGGCAAGGGGTTGCCTTCAAACGTCGGCACTGCAGCACCAGAGGCATCCGCATCCATTGGCAGGGGCAACTGATTGGCCGGTTCCACCGCCGGCGCCGTTTTCTTCTTGGCCTTGCGCTTGCTCTTGGGCGGCTCCGCCGGCGGCAGAACTGGCGGCGGTTTGGGCGCAGTGACAGCCGGCTTGGTCTTCTTTTTGTCCTCGGCCCGCCGCGCCGCGCGTTCGGCCATGCGCGAGCGAAGTCGCTGCACCAGCCCTAGCAAGCCGCCGCCGATCGCGTCCATGATCGCCAGCCAGGAAAACGCCAGCGACAGCGGCGCTGCCGCAACCAGAATCGTCAGGAACATCAGGGTGGACCCGACCGTGCCCAGCACCTTGCCCAGTTCGGTGGCCATCACCGCACCCAGCATGCCGCCGCTGCCCTGAGGCAAGGCGGCTGGATCACCCAGATCATGCGCCGCGGCGAGCCCACAGGCGCCCAGCAACAAGAACACGGACGCGACGATCCGCGCCGTCACGCTGTCGACGAGCCGGCGACCGCCGGTAGAAGACCGATAATGGATCACCCCACCCGCAAAAATCAGCCAGGGCAGCACAAACCCCACGTAACCGAAAAGACTAAGCACCACATCGGCGACCCAGGCGCCGACCACGCCACCCAGATTGGACACGGATCCGCCAACACCGGTCGATGACCAGCCGGGGTCCGTGGTGTCGTAACTGAACAGGGCGAGCAGCAGATAGATCGTCACCGCGGCAGACGTCAGCAGCACGGCTTCGCGCAAGCTGCGCTCCAACCGCGTTGGCCCCTCGGCCACGGCGTGCGTTTTCGATTTCGACATGAACAGCGCGGGATCGGTCGTTGCTGCGCCCTAGGCGCGTAGGCTGCAGTATATCAGTGGCTCAAGCAGCGTCTCAGACGATGACCGGGGTTTGACACCGCTTGATTGACCGGCGGACAGCCTCATATTGGCGCGTAGACATTGAGCAATTGAGAGCATGTCCATCAAACACTATCTGTTAACAACCGAAGGCGAGATACGCGAGTACGACGCAGAACGCGCAGCGCGTGTCGCGGCCGGTGACAGCGCCCTGCCGGAATTTGCGGGCGCGGAGATTCACTACGTGCAGGTCTGGGTCGATGACGAACCCAAGGGCAATGAACTGCACGTGCGCACCGCGGGCGCCATCGTTCATTTCGACCAGCAAGGCCATTTCGAGGAAGCTTCAACGCCGGAATCCTCGGACAACCGGATGCGGTTTGCCCACGACACCTGCATTCAGCTTGCGCTGCACAAGGAGTTCCAGGAACCCTACACTCTGCACTGAGTGAGCGCGGAGGATTCCACCGTCACGGCCTATGCCCCCCAGATTGAGTCGGTTGAGTCCATCGCGAGCGTTGATGCCGACGTCTGGGACCGGCTATTCGACGCAGGCCACAATCCGTGCGTGTCGCACGCTTTTCTTCATGCGCTGGAAATCACCGGTTGCGTCGGCGAGCACACCGGCTGGCGACCGCGTCATCTGCTGGCGCATGATGCCGACGGCAGGTTGGTGGCCGCAGCACCGGCGTATCTGAAGACTCACTCGCGTGGCGAGTTCGTATTCGACTGGGCCTGGGCAGATGCCCTGGAGCGTGCCGGTCACGCCTATTATCCGAAGCTGGTCTGCTGCGTGCCTTTTACGCCGGTTCCAGGGCCTCGAATCGCAGGCGATCCCGGCGCAGCCCAGCTGGTCCGGCAGGCGTTTGAGGCGCAGTGCGCGGCGGGCGCGGCCTCCTCGGCGCATCTGCTGTTTCCTGCCACGGACCAGGACGCGCCGTGCTCCGCAGACTGGATGGAGCGACGAGACCTCCGATATGTCTGGTCCAACAACCGCTATCCAGACTTCGACGGCTTCCTGACGCAACTCAGCGCGAAGCGCCGCAAGGAAATTCGCCGGGAGCGCCGCCGCCTCGCCGAGCAGGGCATCCAGTTCCTTTGCCGGCCCGCCGATGGGCTGGACGCCGCGCATTGGCAGACCGTCTACGCACTGTATGCGCGGACCTATCATGTCCGTGGTCAGTCGCCCTACCTGACGCCTGAGTTCTTCCCCACTTACGCCGCCTTGGCGCCGGGTCGCGTGCTGTTAATCGAGGCGCATCTGGACCAGCGGCTGCTAGCCGTGGCAATCGCGATTGTCGGCGACGACACCTTGTTCGGACGGCATTGGGGGACCGCGGTGGACGTGGACGGTTTGCACTTCGAGACTTGTTACTATCAAGGCATTGACTACTGCATCCGCCATGGACTGGCCCGTTATGATGCTGGAGTGCAAGGTGAGCAGAAGCGCATGCGTGGATTCGAGCCTGCCGTGACGCGGTCTTTACATCACATCGCCCACCCCGGTCTGCGACGGGCCGTGGATGTCTTCTTGTCCGAAGAGCGCCGGGCGGTATCGGACTGGGCGCAATCTGCCCAAGAACATAGCGCGTTCCGTAAGGTCTGACGGACTATGGAAAGCCCCGTCCGACTGTACTGGCTCGACCCCCGCGACCCCACACAGGCGTTCCCCGATCCGCGCCTGGCGATGGCGGAACCCAATGGCCTGCTCGCCATCGGGGGGGACCTGTCGGTCCAGCGGCTGATCCGCGCCTACTCGCAAGGTATTTTCCCCTGGTACAACCCGGATGAACCCATTCTCTGGTGGTCTCCCGACCCTCGCGTAGTCTTTCCGCTGGACGGATCCGCCGCTCCGCGCACGATCCGCCGGCTGGTGGGGCGCGGGGATTACGCGGTGACGCTCGATCGCGCATTCGACGAGGTGATCGCCGCCTGCGCCGCACCGCGGCCCAAGCAGCGCGGTACCTGGCTGGGCCACGAGATGCAGCGCGCCTATCGTGATTTGCACCAGGAAGGTTACGCCCACTCGATCGAGGTCTGGCGCGACGGCGTGTTGATTGGCGGGCTCTACGGCCTGGCGCTAGGCCGCGCCTTCTTTGGCGAATCGATGTTTAGCCGGACAACAGGGAGTTCCAAACTGGCAATCCACTGGATTCGCCAACAGCTGACACACTGGCGGTTTGACTTGTTCGACTGTCAGGTCGGCTCCGAGCACCTAAGCCTGCTGGGCGCAACAGGCATGCCCCGTGAACAGTTCGTGACCCATGTCCACCTGGCCACGTCGCGCGGCCACCGCCGCGGGCGCTGGCGTTTTGACATCCCGGTTCCAAGCTCGACACTGCATACCGGCAACCGATGAACCTCTACCCCACCGCCGAGCACACATGCTCGTATCTGCCTGGTCAACTGGCGCGGGAAGCCGTGATCGACCCCAGCCAGACGCTCAGCCCGCGGCATTATCAGCAGCTGCTCGCGCTGGGCTTTCGTCGTTCCGGGCCCTATGCCTACCGAACCGCCTGCCGGGCTTGCCAGGCCTGCATCGCTGTCCGCATTCCGCTGAACCAACCCCTTGCGCTGCGGCGCCGCCATCGCCGCGTTCTAAAGCGCAATGCGGACTGTCAGGTGAGGATGGTCGCCGGTCGCATGCACCCGGAGCATCGCTCGCTGTATCTGCGTTACCTCAGCCACCGGCATCGCGAATCCGGCATGCGCGATCTATGCGCTGACGACTTGCTGGACCCGGCGGGAGCCTTGTCCTGCCTGTGCGAAATCCGCGTCGCTGGCCGCCTGCTGGCCTACACGGTCGTGGACTGCACGCCAGACGCCTGGTCGGCGGTTTACACCGTCTTCGATCCGCTGGAAGAGCACCGCGGGCTGGGTAATTTCGCCATTCTGCAAACCCACCGGCTCGCGAAATCGGCGGGGGCGGATTTTCTCTATCTCGGCTACTGGATCCACGCTGCCCCGCAGATGGGTTACAAGACGGAGTTTCGGCCCTTGCAGATTTACCTGGGCAAGCAATGGCAGCCATTTGCCGAGGGTCGATGCTTTGAGGATAATGCGCCGCCCTAATCCAACGCTGAGCGCGCATGCCCAAAGAAGACCATATTGAAATGGAAGGCACGGTGACCGACACCCTGCCTAACACCACATTTCGTGTCGAGCTGGAAAATGGCCACGTGGTCACGGCTCATATCTCCGGCCGCATGCGGAAGAACTACATCCGCATCCTCACCGGCGACAAGGTCACGGTGCAGCTCACCCCGTACGATCTGAGCAAGGGCCGAATCACCTATCGAGGTCGCTAGCCGCGTCGCGATGCCCTGACCCAGGGTGCATCGCGCTCTTATGCCCTTAAGGCTAGACGGACTCGGCTTCAGCCAGCTTGGAGTGCGTGTCCAGAGTCAGCCCATCGGGTCCGGCGCTGACCGTGACCCGGCCACCGTCAACCAGTTCCCCGAACAGCAACGCGTCGGCCAGAGGACGCTTAATGTGTTCCTGGATCACGCGTGCCATTGGCCGGGCGCCCATCTGCACGTCGTAGCCGTTCTCGGCCAGCCACGCCCGCGCTGCATCATCCACGGTGAGCTCGACACCACGGCCTTCGAGCTGGACTTCAAGTTCCATGATGAACTTGTCCACGACCCGCTTGATCACGTCGCCGCCCAGTGACGCGAACGGCACGATGGAATCCAGGCGGTTGCGGAATTCCGGCGAGAAACTGCGCCGGATAACCTCCATCCCGTCGCTGGAGTGATCCTGTGTCTTGAAGCCGATCGTTCGCCGCGCCATCGATTCGGCGCCGGCATTCGTGGTCATGATCAGGATCACGTTGCGGAAGTCCGCCTTGCGGCCGTTGTTGTCCGTCAGCGTGCCGTGGTCCATCACCTGCAACAGCAGGTTGAACACGTCCGGATGCGCCTTCTCGATTTCGTCGAGCAAGACAATGGCATGCGGATGCTTGATTACGGCCTCGGTTAGCAGACCGCCCTGGTCATAACCCACATAGCCGGGCGGCGCGCCGATGAGCCTCGACACGGTGTGCCGCTCCATGTATTCGCTCATGTCGAAACGCACCAGCTCGATTCCGAGCTGCTGAGCGAGCTGGCGTGTGACCTCCGTCTTGCCGACACCGGTCGGCCCGGCGAACAGGAATGAGCCGATCGGCTTTTCCCCGCTCCGCAATCCGGAGCGTGCCATCTTGATGGCCGAGGCCAGCATGTCGATGGCGTTTTCCTGGCCGAAGATCACCAGCTTGAGATCGCGATCCAGCGTCTTGAGTACTTCGCGGTCATTTGCGGACACACTCTTCGGAGGAATCCGAGCGATCTTGGCCACGATGGTTTCGATGTCCTTGACCTGCACCGTCTTGCGTCGCTTGCCCGCTGGCAGCAAACGCATCTGGGCACCGGCCTCATCGATCACGTCGATGGCCTTGTCGGGTAGGCGTCGATCATTGATGTGACGCGCCGCTAGCTCGGCAGCAATTTCCAGCGCCGTGTGCGTGTAGCGCACCTGGTGGTGATCCTCGAACCGCGACTTCAGGCCTTCCAGGATGCGCACCGTCTCGGGTACGGAAGGCTCCGGAACATCGATCTTCTGGAATCGGCGCGCCAAGGCCCGATCCTTTTCGAAGATGCCGCGATACTCGTCATAGGTCGTGGACCCGATGCACTTGAGTTCGCCGTTCGAAAGCACAGGCTTGATCAGGTTCGATGCATCCATGACGCCGCCAGAGGCCGCGCCGGCACCGATCACGGTGTGAATTTCGTCGATGAACAGCACCGAACCGGCTCGCTTGCGCAGCTCGGCCAGTACGCCCTTGAGGCGCTTTTCGAAGTCGCCACGGTATTTGGTGCCGGCAATCAGCGACCCCATGTCCAACGCGTAAATCGTGCTGCCAAGCAGCACCTCGGGCACATCGCCCTCGGTGATCAGCCAGGCAAGCCCTTCTGCGATAGCGGTCTTGCCAACGCCGGCTTCGCCGACCAGCAGCGGATTGTTCTTGCGGCGCCGACAAAGGGTCTGAACGACCCGCTCGATCTCGTCGCGGCGCCCGATCAGCGGATCGATCTTGCCCTCGGCGGCCAAGGCGTTGAGATCGGTGGCGTACTGTTCCAGCGGATTTTGCGAGGCTTGGCCGGCCTCGTCCTGCTTGGGGTCGCCTTCCGGTGCGCCCGATGTCCCGTCATCGCCGGTTGTCTTGGAGATGCCGTGGCTGATGTAGTTGACGACATCGAGACGGGTGACGCCCTGCTCATTGAGCAGATAGACGGCATGGGAATCACGCTCGGAGAAGATCGCGACCAGCACATTGAGTGAGGTCACCTCCTTCTTGCCGGCGGACTGGACGTGGTAGACGGCGCGCTGCAGCACCCGCTGAAAAGACAGCGTCGGCTGCACCTCGTTGCCGTCGGCATCTTCTTCGACGACCGGCACGTTCTCACGAATAAAGCTGCGCAGGTCGCGTTCCAGTGCATCCAGGCCGACACCGCTGGCCCGCAGCACCTCGGTGACATTCACATCATCGAGCAAGGCCAGCAGAAGATGCTCAATGGTGAGCATTTCGTGGCCCTCGTTGCGGGCAGCGAGAAACGCCGCGTCGAGTGCCTTCTGCAGTTCTTGGCTCAGCATATTGTCCATCCGTATCGAGTGGGGGTAGTGGGTCGACAGCGTCCGGTCAACGGCCTTAGACCGGGGCAATCCATCGCCCCCCATAGATGGCTCAAAGTTACGCCTGTTCCAACCTGCACAGCAAGGGGTGTTGATGCCGCCTGGCGTACTCAATGACCTGATTCATCTTGGTTTCGGCAATTTCGGCGGTGTAGGTGCCGGCCACGGCCGCTCCGGTCGTGTGGACCTTGAGCATGATGCGAACCGCAGTTTCGCGATCCTGACGGAAAATGCGCTGCAGCACTTCGATGACGAACTCCATCGGCGTGAAATCGTCATTGAGCAGCACCACCTTGAACCTGGGCGGCTGCTGCAATTTGGGTTTGCTGGTTTTTTCTGCGAGACCGACACCGTCATCTCGCTCGAAATCACTCATGCTGACCTCTGCGAAGCGCGCGGTCGAAACCAATAGACGCGGGCAGGAACGAAGTGTTCCCGAGGGCTGCCGATTGTAACGAATCCGGCCACAGGCTTGTGACCACAGTTAAAAAAGGCGGTTCGCAAACAGCCGACTATTTGCTGGTGTGCGTGTAGACGCCGTCCCAGTCATCGCCGGGCGGGTTGGCCCGATAGTGGGCGATACGCTCCTGGTACAGGCGATAGATTGGCAACGGCTGACCTGACTGCTGTAACCCAAAGAACTCGGCCTCGGCCTGATCCCAGGCCTGCGACCGAAACAAACGCAGCGCCTGGCGATACCGCGCCAGATCCTTCTTGATCTCCGCAGGCAGGACATCCTTTTCGCCGAGTGGCTCGTAGATCGTGACCGGTTCCTGCTTACCCTTCACACGGATTCGGTCGAGCTCCCGGTACGCGAACTCCGGGACCGCAGCCCGGGTCGATTCGGACACGATAATCTCGACGCCGTAATTCTTCGTCTGCCCTTCCAGCCGCGACCCCAGATTCACTGCGTCCCCCATCACGGTGTAGGCGACGCGGAATTCCGACCCCATGTTGCCGACGCTCATTGGCCCGGTGTTCAGCCCGACGCCTATCTTCAGTGAGGGCCAGCCACGGGCGGCGAAACTGTCGTCCAGCGCCCGGACCGCCCGCAGCATGTCCATGGCTGCCAGCAGGGCGTTCCTGGCATGGTCGGGGTCGTCCAGCGGGGCGCCCCAGAACGACATGATGGCGTCACCCATGTACTTGTCGATGGTGCCGCGATGCTCGTGGATCACCCGCGTCAGCGGGGTCAGGAACTCGTTCATCAACTGCGACAGCTCGCGAGAATCCAGGCCCTCGGAGATGGTCGTAAAGCCGCGCACGTCCGAGAACAGGACAGTCAATTCGCGGGTTTCACCCTCCATCGAAATGTCTTCTGGATTCTGTGCCATCTCGTCGACCAGCTCAGGCGGCACGTACTGCCCGAAGAGTCGGGTCACCTCGCGCTTGCCACGGGATTCCACGAAATACCCGTAGAGCAGATGCAATAGGAACAGGATGAGCGTGAACGCCAGCGGCAAACCTAGCGGCACCACGACATTGAAACGGCTCCACAGCAGCAGCGCGATGATGGCGATCGCACCCAGAAACGCCAGGCCCATCAGCGCGGCGGTGGCCGCGGAGACCCTCGGAAACACCCAGGCCATCATCACCGCGATAAAGAACAGCATGACCGCCGTCAGACCGGTGGCGTAGGACGGATGGTATTTGACGCGGTCTTCCAGGATGCCGGAGATGATATTGGCGTGGACTTCCACCCCCGCGAATGCACTGCCCACTGGCGTGTTCCGCAGATCGAGCAGCCCTGGCGCCGACGTGCCCACGAGCACGATGGCATCCCGCAACACCGAGGCGTCGGCGGTCTGGTGAATCACATCGGTGGCCGACACATAGGGGAAACTGCCCTGACGCCCGCGGTACGGGACCATGACCGCCATTTCGCCGTCCACCGGGATCTCATGATCGCCGAGCGCGACGGCTTCGAGCGCCTGGGCACTAGGGGCTTCGTCGGCGCTCAGAAACTGACCATCGAACACGAACCCGTAATCCGGCGAATCCATGGCGATCCGGGTTAATTCAAAGGCTAACGACCCGTAGATCGCGCCATTGAATTTCTGCATCAACGGAACGCGGCGGAACACGCCGTCGATCTCCTCACGGGCGAGAGGGTTGTCGAAAAATCCCGCCCGCGTGCCCATGCGCTGGAGCTCGGGCAGGTTGGCCGAATAGCCCTCGGCCACAATGAAGTTGGCCGGCACGCTGGCGGCGAGTTCTGCCGAAATCAGCGGCTCCGGCAGCTGCCCGATGCGACTGTCGTCGGTGGACTGCAATACCATCCCGAGCACCACCGGCCGGTTCTGGATCGCCGCGGCCAGCTTGGCCTCACCGCTGGCGGTGAACCCCAGCTGCGAACCGGTGTCTTCCAGCAGAGCGCGGACGTCCGGACGGGGGGCCAGCCGCTCCAGCATTTCCTGGTACGCGGAGCGTTGCGGCTCGGCGAACAGGACGTCGAAGCCCACGGCCCGGACCGCGTAATGCTCAAACAGGTTGTCGACCATCTGCGCGAACTTATCGCGCTCCCAGGGCCAATAGCCTTCGGCCGTCATGCTGCGTTCATCGATATCGACAATCACGATGGCGGGGTCGACCGTGTTCGTCATCGTCGCGCGCACCCGCGCGTCGTAGGACGAATTCTCCACCTGTTCGAGGAAATCGATCCGAACCACCTCGTTCAGGTGCACAACCACCAGCGCGAACAGCACCAGGCTGATGGCGTAGCGAATGATTTGATGCATCGATGGACTCCCCCCAGATGCCGAAACCGTAACGTCACGGCCCTAACGAGGCAACGCGCGTGTCGCCTTCAGGCGACGGCAGGTATGATAGGCACCCGTTTTCGAACCCTTGTGATTTCATGGACGCGGCGCTAATCAAGTCGCTGCAACGTCGTGCGCGCCCGGTGCCGGGCTGGGCTGCCCTGGCGCTTGCGGCAGCCTGCGGCCTGCTGCTCGCCAAGATGATCTGGCTGATGGTGCCGCAACCTGCCTGGCAGCCGCCCCCTGCCCCGGCGACGACCGTCACCAGCAAAGCGACTGATCACGCGGTGGACATCCAGGCCATCGCCAACGCAAACCTGTTCGGCAGGGCGGCGCCCAAGCAGGTGGAAGCCACGCAGCAGCAGGTTGTCGATGCGCCCGATACCCGGCTTCCGCTCACGCTAAAAGGCATTTTTGCCTCGGAACTGGACGGCGAATCCAGAGCACTGATCGCGCGTGGCAGTGACGAGGAGAAGCCCTACGCCGTCGGTGACACCGTAACCGGCGGCGCCGAGCTCTACGAGATCTACGCCGACCGCGTGATCCTCGACCGCGGCGGCAAGCTCGAAACCCTGCGCTTGAATAAGGATGAACCGGGCGCCAGTGCGAATCAGAGCGGTAATACCTCGCTGACCAGCCGAACCGGGGATGTTCGCGAAGTCGCCCCGACGCAGTCGCTGATGAATATTCGGCAGGAGCTGCTTCAAGACCCATCGCGGGCCTCCACTTACCTTCGCGTCCAACCGGCATACAATGCTGGGCAGCTGCGCGGCTATCGAATTTATCCGGGGCGCAATCGCACCCTGTTCTCGGAGGCCGGGCTGAGACCGGGGGATTTGGTGACCGAACTCAATGGCGTCAGTCTCGACAATCCGACACGAGCCTTGCAGATGCTGGGAGATCTCAGCTCCGCAACATCGCTGAACGTCACGATCCTGCGCGGCGGGCAGCCACAACAACTCAGCGTGAATCTGAACTGATATGACTATCCTGCTTCGGTCACTGGCCGCTCTACTGCTCTTCGCCCAGCTCTCGGTGGCCGTCGCGCAGTCCGCGTCGCAAGCCACGCTGAACCTGAAGGATGCGGACATCAACACGCTGATCTCGACGGTCAGCGAGATCACCGGCAAGAATTTCATCATCGATCCGCGGGTGAAAGGCAAGGTCACGGTGTTGTCGTCCACACCGATGAGTGCCGAAGGTGTGTACGAAACCTTCCTGGCCGTACTCCAGGTCCACGGGTTCGCGGCCATACCGGCTGGCGAAGCGATCAAGATCATCCCCGAGGTGAATGCCAAGCAGGACGGCGCGCCGACACGCGGCCCGCAAACGCTGGCACCGGATGATGTCGTCACCAAGGTCTTCACCATCGACAACGTGCCGGCGGCGCAGCTGGTACCGATCCTGCGGCCGCTGGTGCCCCAATACGGCCATCTCGCGGCCTATGCGCCGTCCAACATGCTGATCATTTCGGATCGCGTGGCCAACGTGGAACGCCTGCGCGCCATCATCCGCCAGATCGATACCTCCAGTGATCGCGAGTTCGAGCTGATCCGGATGACGCATGCCAGCGCTGCCGACATCGCACAAACCCTGACCACGCTGACCCAGCAGGATCGCAAGACCGACCCGAACACCACGCCGGTGACCATCCTCGCCGACGAGCGCACGAATGCCCTGTTGATCGGCGGTGACAAAGCCACCCGCTCGCAGTTTCGCAGCATCATCGCGGAACTTGATCTGCCCTTGGAGGACAGCGGCAGCACGCAGGTGATTTACCTGCGCTACGCCTCGGCCGAAAATCTTGGGCCGGTACTCCAGGGCTACGTGGAACAGGTCGCGGCCAGCGAAGGTGGCGGGCAGAACAATCAGGCGCGGACGTCGGCGTCGGTGGTCAAGGTGATTCCCGAGCCCGACACCAATGCACTGGTCATCACGGCACCACCCAAGATCATGCGGGCGGTCAAGGATGTCGTCGCCCAGCTCGACATCCGCCGCGCCCAGGTGCTGGTCGAGGCCATCATCGCCGAGGTCAGCGAGTCCAAGTCCCGCGAGCTCGGCATCGACTCGGTGCTATTCGACGAAGACCGAATCGCTGCCGCCAACATCCTCGACCCAGGCACGCTTAACGCGTTGACCAGCGTGGCCGGTGCAGCCACCGGCAGCATCACCGGCGCCGCCGCGGCGGCGCTGATCGAACAGGGAATCACGCTTGCAGGCGGCCGCTACAACGAAAATGGCACCAGCTTCCTGTTCCTGCTGAAAGCCTTGGCCGGTGATGGCAACACCAACATCTTGTCGACGCCCACGCTGGTCACGATGGACAACGAGGAAGCGGAGATCTCGGTCGGCCAGGAGGTCCCTTTCCTGTCAGGCCAGTACTCCAACAGCGGCACCACCAGCTCGACGGGGCTGGTCAATCCGTTTCAGACCATCGACCGGAAGGATGTCGGCATCACCCTGGGCATCACGCCTCAGATCAACGAAGGCGACACCATTCAGCTGAAGATCAGCCAGGAAGTCTCCGCAGTCTCGGCCGGATCGGCCGGCGCGGTCGACCTGGTGACGAACAAGCGCAGCCTGACAACCACGGTCATGGTGGATTCGGGTGACATCCTCGTGCTCGGCGGCCTGATTGATGATCAGGTGCAGGAAACCGAGCGGCGCACACCGATCCTCGGCAGCATCCCGATTCTTGGCAACCTGTTCAAGTTCCGCTCGGTCAGCAAGGACCGGCGAAACCTGATGATCTTCATCCGCCCGGTGGTACTGCGTGACCGCGAGACCGCCAACTACTACACGCGACAGAAGTACGACTCCATCCGGACGACCCAGCTGGGATCGCAAACGGGCGGCATCTCCATTCTGGGCGGTGCCAAGCGACCCCTCCTGGAAGAACTGGACGCCGTTGAGTCCCAGCCACGTGGCGGCAGGGAGTCGGGCCCGGCTCAGGTGAATCCCTCCGTGCCGAAGTCTTACCCGCGCACGCCGACCGGCGAAGCGGTGGACGAGTCTGAACACGACAAACAACCGGTGGTGACTCCGCCAACAGACGATGCCGACGAGGACAAGAAGTCCTCCCGCACATTCGACAAAACCAAGCCTGGCAATACCGCCCGGAGGGCACATTGGCCGAAGTAGAAGAGCAGGAAGCGACGCTCCGGCGCCCGTCCTTCTCCTTTGCCAAGCGCCACGGACTGATTGTTGGGGCGCGCCACGATGACGGCGTGGAGTTGATCGCGCGCCAGGATGTGTCCTTGCAGGCAACCGCGGAGATGCGCCGGTTTCTGGATCAGCCGATCCGGCTGCGCATGGTCAGCGCCGAGGAATTCGATCGCCTGCTGCAGCAGGCCTACGAAAACAAGTCCGGCTCGTCGATGCAGATGGTCGAGGGCTTCGACGACGACTCGCTAGACCTGTCCTCGGCCGCGGAAGCGCTGGCGGAGCCACAGGATCTGCTGGAATCCGACGATGACGCACCGATTATCCGGTTGATCAACGCCCTGCTCGCCGAGGCAATCAAGGAAGGCGCATCCGATATCCACGTTGAACCCTACGAAAGCCGGCTGACCGTGCGTCTGCGCGTCGATGGCGTGCTGCGCGAAGTGCTGCAGCCGCCGCGTGCGATCGCTCCCCTGCTTTCCTCGCGCATCAAGGTCATGGCCCGCCTCGACATTGCCGAGAAACGCCTGCCACAGGACGGCCGCATTTCCCTGCGCGTGGCTGGACGTCCGGTGGATGTGCGCGTGTCGACGATCCCGTCGGGCCATGGCGAGCGCGTGGTCATGCGCCTGCTCGACAAGCAGGCAGGCCGCCTGGACCTGGAACAGCTGGGCATGGCCGAGGATCAGCGCAGGCTATTCCAGGAACTCATCAAGAAGCCGCACGGCATCATCCTGGTCACCGGGCCGACCGGGTCCGGCAAGACCACCACGCTCTACGCTGGCCTGGCCGAAATCAACGACCGCAGCCGCAACATCATGACGGTCGAGGATCCGATCGAGTATTACATCGACGGGATCGGCCAGACTCAGGTGAACACCAAGGTCGACATGAGTTTCGCGCGCGGTTTGCGCGCCATCCTGCGCCAGGATCCGGACGTGGTGATGATCGGCGAAATTCGCGATCTGGAAACGGCGGAGATCGCGGTGCAGGCTTCATTGACGGGCCATCTCGTGCTCTCGACCCTGCACACCAACACCGCGGTTGGCGCGGTGGCGCGCCTGCGCGACATGGGTGTTGAACCCTTTCTGCTCGCCTCCAGCCTCATCGGGCTGATGGCCCAGCGCCTGGTCCGCACGCTCTGCCATCACTGCCAGACCCCGTACGAGGCGGATGACGCCGAGTGCCAACTGTTCGGCATCGACCCCGCAAACCGCCCCACCATCTACAACGCGGTCGGCTGTCCCGAGTGCCGCCACACCGGCTACCTGGGTCGATCCGGCATCCAGGAGCTGGTCGCGGTCGACGACGCCATGCGCACGATGATTCATGACGGATCATCCGAACAAGCGCTGGAAGCCCATGCGCGGCGGTCCGCGCCCGGCATTCGTCAGGCAGGCTTGCGCAAGGTGCTGGAAGGCCGCACCACGGTGCAGGAAGTGCTACGCGTCACGCGGGAAGGCTAGCTCTCCACAATGGCAGCATTCGAATACAAGGCGCTGGATCGCCGCGGCCGCCAGAAAAAGGGTTTGATCGAGGCCGATACCGCGCGTCAGGTCCGTCAGCAGCTCCGCGACCAAGGCATGATGCCCACCGATGTCCGCGAGGTCGCCGAGCAATCCGCCGGCCAGGGATTTCGGCGCGCAACTGGCTTCTCCTCCGGCGAGCTGTCGCTGTTCACGCGGCAGCTGGCGACACTGCTGCGCTCGGGCCTGCCGCTGGAGGAAGCGCTCAGTGCGGTCGCCGAGCAAACCGAATCACGCAAGGTCAAACGTACGACGCTGGGCGTACGCGCCAGCGTGCTCGAGGGCCACACTCTCGCGCATGCGCTGGGTAGCTTCCCCGGCGCCTTTTCGACGCTTTACCTCGCGACCGTCGAGGCGGGCGAACACTCCGGACACCTGGACCTGATTCTCGAACGCCTGGCTGACTATGTGGAATCACGCCAGCTGATGCAGCAGAAAATCGTGCTGGCGAGCTTCTACCCGGCCATCCTGTCGCTGGTGGCCGTGCTCGTAGTGGTGCTGCTACTGACCTTTGTTGTACCGCAGGTGGTTGAGGTGTTTTCCTCGATTGACCAGGAACTGCCGGCACTGACGCGCGGCATGATCGCGACCAGCGACTTTCTGCGCGCGAATTGGTGGCTGCTGCTGGGCGGGATCGCGGCCGCATCGGTCGGCTGGTCCTTGCTGAAGCGCCGCGATGCGTTTCGCTACAGGGTCGACGCGATCCGGCTCAAGCTACCGCTGATCGGGCGGCTGGCACGCGGACTGAACACAGCGCGCTTCACCCGCACGCTCAGCATCCTGTCGGGCAGTGGTGTCCCGATGCTGGAGGCGCTGAAAATCTGCGAACAGGTGGTGACGAACCTGCCAATGCGCGAGGCCATCACGAATGCGACTCGGCGGGTGCGCGAGGGCGAATCAATCAGCAAATCGCTCACGTCCAGCGGTCTGTTCCCGCCGATTGCGGTTCACCTAATCGCCAGTGGCGAGCAGTCAGGCAAGTTGGACGACATGCTGGAACGTGCCGCCGTGCATCAGGAACGTGAGGTCGAAACCCTGGTGGCCGGGCTCATGGGCGTATTCGAGCCACTGCTGATTCTGACCATGGGCGGCTTTGTGTTGATGATCGTGCTGGCCATTCTGCTGCCGATCTTCGAACTGAACACCCTGGTTCAGTAACGGGGTTCAGTCCCCGCCGACGACCGCAGCCGGTACCGACGCCCCCGAGATCAGACTGGTCGACAGCAGCGATTCGATCTTCCGCGGCACGTCATACTCGATCTCGACGATCGCGATGCGGATGGCGTTGGCAAATGCCTGTGCATCTGCGCTGCCGTGACTCTTGATCACGGTCCCCTGCAAACCCACGAAACTGGCCCCATTGTAGTTGCCAGGATTGATGCGGCGGGCGAAGGACTTGAGCACGGGCGCCGCCGCCAGCGCGGACAGCTTGGTCAGCGCGTTGCGGGAAAACTCTTCTCGCAAAAACATGCCGATGAGCTTGGCGACGCCCTCACTGGACTTCAGCGCAATATTGCCGGAAAAGCCGTCGCAGACGACGACATCCACGTCCCCAAGAAAGACGTCGGTGCCCTCGACATAGCCGATGTAGTTGAGATCGCTGGCCGTCAAGCGCTGACCCGCTTCGCGGATCGCGTCGTTACCCTTGATCTCTTCCTCGCCAATGTTGAGCAGCGCAACACGCGGAGACTCCAGACCATGGACGGCGTGGGCGACCACGTCACCCATCACGGCAAACTGCACCAGGTGCTCGGCCGTGCACTCGACGTTCGCGCCGAGGTCGAGCATGTGGGTGTAGCCGTCCACCGCTGGGATTCTTGAAATGATCGCTGGACGATCAATCCCGGGCAGCGTCTTGAGAACGAACCGGGCCGTCGCCATCAAAGCGCCGGTGTTCCCAGCGGACACGCAAGCCTGGGCCGCACCGTCCTTGACGGCGTTAATCGCCAGCCGCATCGACGAGCGCTTTTTGCCGCGCAACGCACGCGAAGGCAATTCATCCATGCCGACCACTTGTTCGGCATGGATGAATTCGACCCGGCCCGGAAACCGGGCCGACAAGGCCTTCACCTGCGCGCCAACCACCGCCTCATCGCCGACCAGCAGCAACGACAACCCGGCATGCTCCTGCAGAATGATCTCTGCTGCAGGCAGCACCACAGCAGGGCCGTGATCTCCGCTCATCACGTCCAACGCGATTCGCAAGTCAGACACCGCGCGGACCTGTAAGCGCTAAATGGCGATCATCAATGTGGCCGCCGTGCAATTGCGCGCAGCCGCCATGTGATGAAGGCAGGTTATTCCTGCTCTTCTGCAGGTTGCGACTTCACGATCACCTGACGACCACGGTAATAACCGTCGGCGGTGACGTGGTGACGTCGATGCGTTTCACCGGTGGTCGGATCGGTCGACAACGCGGCAGCGGTCAGCGCGTCGTGGGAACGGCGCATGCCGCGCTTGCTTCGGGTTTTACGGTTCTGCTGTACAGCCATCTCGAGGTCCTCAGTTGTCGTCCGAGCCGGTCAGAATGTCCGGAGGCATGCAGTCCGCATGCCGCGGGTAGCTCGGGACGGCGAGCAATAAATCATCGGCAATCGCTTCAAGCACTTCGAAACGATCACCATCCAAAACAATGGGTTCCGCATCTTCATCGACGTCCGCCGAATCCGACGTCACCAGATGCCAATGGACCGGCGACTCAATCGCATGTTCCATCGCGCCCATGCAGCGCTGGCACTGGAGTGTCGCCAAGGCCACAATACGGCCCGTCACGACGGCCGGTCGGGCCGCGGACCGAAACTCCGGCACCACAATACGCAACGATGCGTCAGCCGGTCGAAGCAATTCGACACCGGCTTCCTGCAGACGCGGCATCCGCTCGGCGGCAACGGAACCTTCCAATTGCTGCTGGGCGGGCGCTCGCGCCAGATCGATCCAAACCGGCATAGGGCGCTGCATGGCGCGCGCGATGATAGTGATGAGCTCCGATCAAGTCAAAGAAAACCAAGCATCCACGCCGGTTTCGCCCGCGTCGAACAAGCCGCTAATCCTGGCATCCGGCTCCAGGTATCGCCGGGAGATGATCGAACGGCTCCAGGTGCCGGTGCTCGCCATCGCACCCGGAATTGATGAATCCCGCACGGTGGGAGAGTCGCCGCGCGCACTGTCGATTCGACTGGCGCGGCAGAAAGCCGCGCATGTCGCCCGCCAGTATCCGGATCATTGGGTGCTCGGCAGTGACCAGGTCGCCATGCTGGGCGACGAGGCCCTGGGCAAACCGGGCAACATCGAGCGCGCGCGGCAACAGCTCGGCGCCTGCTCGGGGAGCACGGTCGAGTTTCAGACAGCCATGTGCCTGCTCGGACCGACGAAGCGATTGGAACACCTGGACACGACACGGGTCCGGTTCCGTGCCTTGAGCCCCACCAGTATTGAGGACTACCTGTCCCGCGAATCCGCCCTGGACTGCGCCGGCAGTTTCAAGTCGGAAGGCTTCGGAATCACCTTGACCGAAGCCATTGAATCCGAGGACCCCAGCGCTCTGATCGGTCTGCCACTCATCGCATTGGCTGGCTGGCTGCGCTCCATCGGACTAATGGTGTCATGACGCACGGCTTGGTCAGGCTCTGCGCCGCGACTGCGCAGCCAACCACATCGGCAGTTCCGCCACATGCGCGATAAGGCCTAGCGGGTTGCAGCGCCGCAGCGTTTGGGCGTCATGCACACCACACAACACACCAACCGACGCGACCTGGGCGTTCCGCGCCATGGCCAGATCGTATTCGCTGTCGCCGACCATCAAGGCCCGGCCGGGCGGCGTGTCGGTTTCCCACAGCAATTCTTCCAGCATGTCCGGCGCCGGCTTCGATGGCGCCTCGTCCACGGTGCGCGTGGCCTTGAAGTAACTGCGCAGGCCGGTCGCATCGAGTGAGACCTCCAGGCCCTGGCGCCCCTTGCCGGTGGCGACCGCCAAGGTCAGTCCGTCGTCCGCAAATACCTGCAGCGTCTCGCGAACCTGCGGGAACAACGAGGCCTGCTCGAAGCGGCCAGGACCACGTCGTGCGCGATAATCCAGCAACTTGGGTTCGAGTTCATCGCGAGGGTGATCGGGAAAAAGAATCGCCATCGCCTCCCAGACACCCAGGCCGATCAGCGTGCTGATTTCGTGATCGTCCCGCTCCGGTAGCCCCAGGTCGGCGATGGCCGCCTGCATGGCATCCACGATGCCGCCTGCCGAATCCGACAAAGTGCCGTCCCAATCGAAGATGATCAGGTCAAAAGGACGCCTCATTCCCCGGCTGCCAGCAGTTCCATGAAGCGATCCGGCACGGAAGCGCTGACCTCCAGCAATCGTCCGGCCTGCGGATGGACCAGACGCAATCGCCACGCATGGAGGCACAACCGCCCTGGGGCGAGGGCCTGATCGCGGCCGGCATCGCCATACCGTAGATCGCCAACAACCGGATGGCCCTGACTGGCAGCATGTACGCGTATTTGATGAGTGCGCCCCGTGCCCAAGCGTGCCTCAAGCAGGCTCATCGTTCTGCGCCGGTCCAGCGCATCGAAATGTGTCACCGACAGCTTGCCATCGGCATCCGGACGCACGGTGCGCTCACCTCCTGACCTGGCGTGGACATCCAGCGCTTCCTCGACAGTGCGCGGCCCGCCTTTCCAGCGGCCGTGGACCAGCACCTGGTAGAGCTTCTCGGTCTTTTCACCATTCAACGCCTGCCGCGCGCGGCGCAGAGGTTCGCCGCGCCGAGCGCAGACCAGCACTCCGCTGGTATCCCGATCCAGACGATGGACCAAATCATAATCCTCGCCATGCGTATGCCGGAGACATTCAATGACACCAAACGGCACGCCGGACCCACCATGCACCGCAACCCCTTCGGGCTTGTCGAGCACAATGAAATCACCATCCACATCAATAATGGACTCGCGGACCTGATTGGCGAGGCGGTCCGGCGGCGGCCCGGACGGACGCTCGGCCGTCCGGACCGGCGGAATCCGGACCTGGTCGCCGCGCTCGACGCGCGTGCTGGGCTTGACGCGGCCACCATTGCGCCGCACCTGCCCGCTGGACAGCAATCGATACACATGCGATCGAGGCACGCCCTTGAGCTGGCCCAGCAACAAATTGTCGATGCGTTGACCGTCTTCGGCGGCGCTCACTTCGTGATACCGCACCTTTGGGGATTTATGTGGCAAACTAACTCCGCTGAATGACCGTTTCGATCGGTATCACAGCCCGACCCACCATGAGAGACACCCTCTGAGGTGGCGCCGGTGGGCAGATCGGCCCTTCTCTTCGTTGATCTTAACTCTGATCAGGCGTTCCTGGGATTCCGAACTGCACCAATTCGCAGCTGGTTTGCGCCGCTTTACACCGCGCGCAGGCCGCACAGGGATGAATCGCGCTCCCCTCCGCCCTAACGGTTGGTCCGAGCGCGCGCAACTGGATTGACTACAACATGAAACGCATTCTCGTGAACGCGACGCAGCGCGAAGAGCTGCGCGTCGCGATCGTCGACGGACAGCGCCTGATCGATCTCGATATCGAGATGGAACAGCGCCAAAGCCGCAAGGCTAACGTCTACAAGGCACGCATCACCCGACTCGAGCCCAGCCTCGAGGCCGCCTTCGTCGAATACGGGGGTGACCGTCACGGTTTCCTCCCGCTCAAGGAAATATCCCGCAGCTACTTCACCGGTGATCCCGGCGAAGGCCGTCCGGATATCAAGAAGGTCCTCAAGGAAGGCCAGGAACTGATCGTCCAGGTCGAGAAAGAGGAGCGTGGCACCAAGGGCGCCGCGCTCACGACCTATCTCAGCCTCGCAGGGCGATTCCTGGTCCTGATGCCGAACAACCCGCGCGCCGGCGGCGTATCCCGCCGCGTCGAAGGCGATGAACGGTCCGAGCTGCGTGAAGCCATGGCACAGCTGGAAATCCCTGACGGCATGGGCGTGATCGCCCGCACGGCCGGCATGGGGCGCTCGGCGGAAGAATTGCAGTGGGACCTGAACTACCTGATCGAGCTGTGGACAGCGATCGAACGCGCCTCCAGCGACATCAAGGCGCCCTACCTGATTTATCAGGAATCCAGCATCATCATCCGCGCGCTGCGGGATTACCTGCGCCCGGACATCAACGAAATCCTGATCGACAACCAGAAGCTGTTCGATCAGGCACGCGAGTTCATGCAAGCGGTGATGCCGCAGAACATCAGCAAGCTGAAGCTGTATGACGACCGCATTCCGCTGTTCTCGCGGTACCAGATCGAAAGCCAGATCGAGACCGCGTACAACCGCGAAGTGCGCCTGCCCTCCGGCGGTTCCATCGTCATCGACTACACCGAAGCGCTGACGGCGATCGACATCAACTCGGCGCGTGCGACCGGCGGTGCCAGCATCGAGGAAACGGCGCTCAACACCAACCTCGAAGCCGCCGACGAAATCGCCCGCCAGCTCAAGCTGCGCGACCTGGGCGGTCTCATCGTGATCGACTTCATCGACATGGGGCCGAACAAAAACCAGCGCGAGGTGGAAAACCGCCTGCGTGGCGCCGTCGCCAGCGATCGTGCGCGCATCCAGATCGGCAAGATCTCTCGATTCGGCCTGCTGGAAATGTCGCGCCAGCGGCTGCGCCCATCGCTAATGGATCACACGCAGAGCAAATGTCCGCGCTGCGAAGGCAAGGGCCAGATCCGCTCCATCGACTCCACCGCGCTCTCCGTGCTGCGGCTGGTCGAAGAAGAAGCGATGAAGGAAAAGACAGCTCGGGTCGAAGCGCAGCTTCCAGTCACGGTGGCGGCCTACCTGCTGAATGAGAAGCGGGTCGACGTCGCGGCGATCGAAGGCCGTACCGGCGTTGGGGTGCTGTTGCTGCCGACGCCAGGCATGGATCATCCGCATTTCGAGATCCAGCGAATTCGCGGCGACCAGATGAAAGATGTCGCCGAATTCAGTCACGAACTGATTCAGCCGCGCAACGAGGATGTTGCCGAAGCGCTGCACAAGAAGCCGGAAGAGAACAAGAAACGCGTACAGCAGCCGGCTGTCAGCCAGCTCGTGCCATCCGTACCGATTCCGCCACCCAAACCCAAGCCGGCCGACGCCCCTGCCGAAGCGCCAGCAGCGGCGGTGCCACAAAAGGGTCTTCTCGTTCGCCTGTGGGAAGCCCTCTTCGGAACTCCGAAGAAGACGGAAGCACCGAAAGAACAACCCGCTCCCAAGCGTGCCGCGCGGGACGATCAGTCGCGCAGCCAGAATCGGTCGGGGACTAGAAACCAACAGAATCGTCGCCGCGGCGCCCGAGGCTCAAACGCAGAGCGCGGCAATCGCGAACGCAAGCCTCGTCCGCCCCGTGATGCATCGGCTGCGAAGCCTGCTGACCGGAATGAGCGCCCGCCCAAGGCGGATGTGCCCGCCGGCAAGCCGAACGAGCCCGCCGCTCGCGTCGAAAGCAAAACTGAGACTGCCGCGCAGACAGCGCAGACATCGCAGTCCGCTCCCCCGCAGGACAAAGATTCCGCATCGGGCGAGAACAAGTCTTCCGGCAACCGGCGTCGTCGCGGTCGCCGTGGTGGCCGACGGAATCGCCGTGGCAGCGGCGCGGCCGGTGCTGGCGACAATGCGCAGCCGGATAACAACGCGGCGGCAGATGGTGGCGATACATCAAACGCCGCTGTCGACAAGCAGACGCCGCCGCCGGCAGACGCCGCGCAAACCAGCGACAAGGACGGCACGCCGACACGCTCCGGCCGTAACCGTCGCCGCGGGCCCCGCAAACCGGCCGGCGACAACGCGGAGACCGATCGGAAGGACGCGCCGGTAGGCGCCGACACTGCCGCGGAATCGAAGCCTGAATCGAAGCCTGAGTCGAAGCCTGAGCCCAAGCCTGAGCCCAAGCCTGAGCCGAAGCCTGAGCCGAAGCCTGAGCCGAAGCCTGAGCCGAAGCCTGAGCCGAAGCCTGAGCCGAAGCC
>Ga0208330_1000066_pt1 | contig 64885 bp, 66 predicted proteins | sample DeeseametaMP1896_FD_184180 | JGI IMG/M metagenome (GOLD analysis project Ga0208330, IMG submission 184180) | Marine microbial communities from the Deep Pacific Ocean - MP1896 (SPAdes) | ecosystem: Environmental > Aquatic > Marine > Oceanic | place: East of Hawaii, North Pacific Ocean | collected... | reverse complement strand
GGGGGCGCGCCATCGCGTCGTAGGTCAACTACTACTCTGCATAGCAGTTACCGCGGTTCCCCCGCCGGGCTCCACTGGCGACGACAGAGCAGGCAGGCACTTGGGACGACCGACTGCACGACGAGAGGTCTTCAGGTGGATCGTCGTCTGGGGGCTGACGACTGCCCTCCTGTCCGCATGCGGCGCTCCATCCAGCGACTCCCCCGGAGAGGACTTTGCGGCTCCGCCGGTCGAGCCGATCGCGGTGGACGGGCTGGATCGCTGCGCCCGGATGGAACGCAAGGCCCCCGGTGATGAGAGCTCTGACCGGCTGCCAGCGGTGGACCTGCCGTGTCTCAACGAGCGGAGGGCGGTGGACGCCTCCCGGTTGGCCGGACCAGCTGTCGTCAACCTATGGGCGTCATGGTGTGGACCATGTCGCAAGGAGATGCCGATGCTCGCGGAAGCGGCCCGGGACAACCCCGATGTCCGGTTTGTCGGCATCAACACCCAGGACCGCTCCGAGGCGGCGGCCGATCTCCTTGTCCGGACGGGGGTGACGTACCCACAGTTGGTCGACGTCGACGCGGTGGTGCTCGGCTACACCCGGGTCCCGGGACTACCGGTGACTCTCGCTTTGGACGCGGACGGCAAGGTGGTGGACCGGGTGATCGGCGAAATCTCCGGCGCAGAATTGTCCACGCTGTTGGACTCGTTGGCAGAGCAGGAGTGACCGCGTGACCCACGTGCTGCGGACGCTTCTTCCGTCCCGCGAGGCCCCAGCTGGCGAGACGGCACCCTCGCCCGTCGATCGGCCCCGGCGCCGCAACCTGCTCGTGCGACTCCCGGCGGCATCGCTGGCCGGTGTCGCCGCCGCGGGAGCCAGCGCTCCGTGGGAGCAGCGCTGGCTCTTGCCGTTGGCGGTCGCTGCGCTGGTGCTCGTGCTCCAGAGGGTGTCCCTGCGCTACGCGTCCCTCCTCGGGCTGTTGTTCGGCCTCGGCTTCACGCTTGCATTGACGGCATGGATGCGGGCCGTAGGCACCGACGCCTGGCTGCTACTCAGCCCTGTCGTCGCCGCCTACTACGCCCTCGCGGCGGTCGGCATCGTGCTCGTGTCTCGACTGCGCGGATGGCCGTGGTGGACCGCATGCGTGTGGGTGACGGTCGAGGCCGCGGTGTCGGCCTGGCCGCTCGGCGGCTTCCCGTGGACCCGGCTGGCCTGGGCCACTGTGGACACCCCGTTCGCCCTGTGGCTGCCCTGGGTCGGCGCCGCCGGCGTCAGCTTCCTGGTCGCCCTGACCGGCGCCACGCTCGCCTGGATCCTCCGTGAGGGCAAGGCGCGCCCCGCGGGAGCGGTCGTGGCCATCGTTGCCGCACTCCTGGTCGGTTCCTTGCCGGTCCTGTTCAGGCCCGAGTCGTTGACATCCTCCTGGGAAGCCGACCGACCGACCGTGACGGTCGCGACGGTTCAAGGCGATGTGCCCGGCGCCGGGAACGATCTGGTCGCCTTCCATGAGGAGGTGACCGAGAACCACGTCCGGGCCACCGTCGACCTCGCCCAGCGGGTGCGATCCGGTGCCGTCCCGCGGCCCGACTTCGTGCTGTGGCCGGAGAACTCCACCGCCGTCGACCCGTTCCGCGACGCCCAGACCAACGCAGGGATCACCCGGGCCGTGACAGCGATCGGAGTGCCGGTGCTGGTAGGCGCCATCGTCGACGGTCCTCGCCCGGACGCCGTGCTCAACCAGGGGCTTGTCTGGCTGCCAGACGGCTCGACCGAGGAGCGCTACACCAAACGCCACCCGGTGCCCTTCGGCGAGTACGTGCCGTTTCGCAGCCAGCTCTCCGAACTCAAGATCGGGCGTCTGGACATGATCCCGCGCGACATGATCGCCGGCACCCGCACCCGGCCGCTCGACATCGCCGGCAGCCGCGTCGCGGACCTGATCTGCTTCGACGTGGCCTTCGACGACTCCGTCACCGCCCAGATCGAGAACGGCGGCCAGATGGTAACCGTGCAGACCAGCAATGCCACCTTCACCGGAACCGCACAGTTGCAGCAGCAGTTCACCATCAGCCGGGCGCGTGCCATGGAGACCGGCCGCACCGTGGTGGTCGCCTCCACCAACGGCATCAGCGGCGTCATCGGTCCGGACGGCACCGTCCGCGACCAGCTAGCACCCCGGACAACCGATATCGCGGTCGCGCAGGTCCCCCTCATCGACGCGCAGACGCCCGCCGTGCGCTACGGCTCGCTGGTCCGACAGGTCCTGTCCCTGGCAGGTGTCATCGCTGTCATCACGGCGATCGCGGCGGCCGCCGGATGCAGACTCAGGCTGCGTCGACGTGGCGGATGGCGTGCGCGCCTGTAGCGGACGAAAGCTAGGTTCCTTGCACTGGGCCAGGGGCGACATGCCGATCGGTCCGGGGCGGGGCGTCGCGACGAGATGAGTCGGCTGGGCCTGACCCGCAACTGTTCACCTAGCACGGGGAGGGCGGCCGTATGATCCAGTCCTCGGCGGCAGGCTTGGCTCGCCGGGTGTTCACAGGCCGAAGGCGCCGCCCTCGATCAGGATGACGAGGCCCAGCACGATGAGGACGAGTGGGAACAAGATGTGCTCCCAACGCTCCAGGACCTCTGCGATGGGCTTACGGGTGGCCACGAACTTGGCGGCCAGCACAAGGACGGCGACCAGGGCCAGGAAAACGACGCAGTAGGCCACGAGAGCACCGGTGCCGACCGCAAGAAACACTGGCACGTAGACCCCGATGTTGTCTCCGCCGTTGGCGAAGGTGACTGCGGCCACCGCCAGCGCGCTGATGGGCTTGTCAGCGAACTTGTCGTCGTCATCGTCCCCGTTGCGCCAGACCTGCCAGGCGGCATAGATACCCAAGAGCAGCGGAATGAGACCGAAGTACGGGATGGCGTCGTCGGGAAGGAAGAGCCCGGCACCGAAGGTCACCGCGACAGAGGCCAGGAGGATCCCACCGAACCCCAGGTACTGCCCGACAACGATCCTGGTGGTGGTGCCGCGTTGGCCGGCTCCGCGCGCAAAAAACAGGGAAAGAACGATGATGTCGTCGATGTTGGTGACCAGGAACAGGCCAATCGCCTGCAATGCGGAGGTAATCAATCCGTGTCTCCTTCACTTCTTCGGTGTCGACGCTCTTGGTCGCTCGTCTCGAGAGGACTGCGGATGTTCGCTGGCTGCGACCGCAGAGTCCAGTTAGCCGGCGCACGGCAGGTGCCCGGCCACTGAGCGCGATGAACTGGCCCGCCTTAAACCCGAGACCCCTCTGCTTTCGCCGGCCGCGATCCTGTGGCCCAGGGCTGAGCGAGACGAACTCGGGGAGGGGTGTTCGCACGAGGACAAGGCTGGCCAGTCGCAGTCTGCGGCTGCTCAGCGAGGCAGTTCGGTCGTCATTGAATGTCTGTCATGGCTCGTTGGTGGGCGCTGGGGTGGCTGGGCGGTCCTCCACCGGCTGCGGGGCATCCGTCGTGCGTTCGGGGCGAGCGTGCAGCAAGGCGATCACGATGAAGCCGGTGACCAGGAAGGTGTCGGCGAGGTTGAAGGTGGGCCACCAGCCGGTGTGCAGGTAGTCGGTGACCCGGCCGTCGCGGGCGCGGTCTACGACGTTCGCGAGGGCGCCGCCGATCACGGCGCCTCCGGCGATCCGCTCGACCCATCCGGCGTGCGGGGCCCTACGCCATGCGTACACCATGATGGCGACGGCGATGGCGGCGGTGATGGCCACAATCATGCCGACGGGAAGCCTGTCGCCCATGCTGAACGCCACGCCGGAGTTGTAGGCCAGCTGCAGTTGGATCAGTCCGAGGTCAACCGAGGAGTCGGCCAGCCGGGCCTCGGATGCGGCCTTCGCGGCCAGGTCGATCGCGGCAATAGTTGCAGCTGTTAGCAGGACCGTGGCGCGACTCCTTCTGGCAGGTGTCGCGGTCTTGCTGGGACGGCCGGTCACCTGGCCCCGGCTTTCGCCGGCACCGTAGCCGCTGTGGGAGTGGCCGTTGGTGCTGGTGGAAGTGGGCGGACGCGGCCGGCGCGGACGCCGTTGCCGATCACGAAGATCTCAGCGACCTCGTGGACCAGGACCACCGCGGCGAGCCCGAGTACGCCGAGGGCGGCCAGCGGGATCAGGATGGCGATCAGCACGAGGGAGAGGCCGACGTTCTGCAGCATGATCGACCGTGCCCGGCGAGCGTGGGTCAGGGTGTGCGGCAGGTGGCGCAGGTCTTCGCCCATGAGGGCGACGTCGGCGGTCTCGATCGCCACGTCGCTGCCCATCGCCCCCATCGCGATGCCGACGTCGGCGGTGGCCAGAGCGGGGGCGTCGTTGACGCCGTCGCCGACCATCGCGGTCGGCCGGTCCTCGCGTAGCCGGTGGATGATGGCCGACTTGTCCTCGGGTCGGAGCTCGGCGTGAACGTCGGTGATGCCGGCCTGGTCGGCTAGGGCGGCGGCGGTGCGTTCGTTGTCGCCGGTGAGCATGGCGACCTGGTAGCCGCTGGCGCGGAGGCGGGCGACCACCTCGGCTGCCTCGGGGCGCAGGTCGTCGCGGACGGCGACGGCGCCGATCACGGCCCCGTCGTACTCGATGAGGACCGCTGTGGCGCCCGCTTCCTGCATGGCGGTGACGGGCTCGGAGAGCTCGCCGGCGGGGATCCAGCCGGGCCGTCCCAGGCGAGCCGGGCGGCCGTCGATGGTTCCGGTGAGGCCGGCGCCGGTGACGGCCTCGACGTCTTGGGCGTCGCGGTGGTCGGTGACGGCGGCCAGGATCGCGCGGGCCAGGGGGTGCTCGCTGCGGGACTCCAGGGCGGCGGCGATGTCGAGGACCTGCTCGCGAGTGTGGCCGGGGGCGGTGGCGACCTCGACGACGGAGGGTTGGTTGCGGGTCAGGGTGCCCGTCTTGTCCAGGGCGACCGCACGGATCCGGCCGAGGGACTCCAGGGCGGCTCCGCCCTTGACCAGGGCACCGATGCGGCTGGCGGCGCCGATCGCGGCGACCACGGTGACCGGCACGGAGATCGCCAGCGCGCACGGGGACGCGGCGACCAGGACGACCAGGGCGCGTTCGATCCAGGTTGCCGGGTCGCCGAGCAGGCTGCCGGTGATCGCGATGACGGCGGCGAGGACCATGATCCCGGGCACCAGCGGTTTGGCGATCCGGTCGGCGAGCCTCTGGGCGTTGCCCTTGCGGGACTGCTCGGCCTCGACGATGTTGACGATCCGGGCCAGGGAGTTGTCCTCGGCTGTGGTGGTGACCTCGACCTCGAGGACGCCGGTTCCGTTGATGGAGCCGGCGTAGACGTCGTCGCCTGGGCCGGCCTCGACCGGTACGGACTCCCCGGTGAGGGCGGAGACGTCCAGGGCGGTGCGCCCGGCGCGGATGACGCCGTCGGTGGCCACGCGTTCGCCGGGCCGGACTAGGAGCAGTTCGCCGATCGCGAGGTCTGCGGGGGCAACGGTGACCTGGGTGCCGTCGCGGAGGATGGTGGCCTCGGCCGGGACCAGGGAGAGCAGGGCGCGCAGGCCGCGGCGGGTGCGGGCCACGGCGTACTCCTCGAGGCCCTCGCTGATGGAGTAGAGGAACCCCAGCATGGCGGCCTCGGCGACCTCGCCGAGGATGACCGCGCCGACGGCGGCGATCGTCATCAGGGTGCCGACGCCGATCTTGCCCTTGGCCAGCCGCTTCAGGGTGCTGGGCACGAACGTCCAGGCCCCCAGCGCCAGCGCGATCGCGTTCAACCCGGTCACCACGGACCCCGAGGCGTCGTTGAGGTCGGCGATGAAGCCGGCGATCAGGAAGAGTCCGGCGATGGCGGCGAACCGTAGCTCACTGACCTCCCACAGCCGATCGGGCCCTTGCTCCTCCAGCTCGCCGTCCTCGTTGCGGGGCTCGTCGTGGCCGCAGCCGCAGGCGCCCGTCATGGTGCCAATTCCTTCGTCGTGGTGGCGGGGGTGGTCTCGGTGTGAATGTCGGGGTGAGCGTCGGTGGGGCCGTAGGTGGGGCAAAGCTCGACGGCCTCGCCGGTCAGGGCTAGCAGCTTCTCGGCCGCGCCGAGCAGGTCCATCAGCTCGGGGTGGGCGATGGAGTAGAACATCTGCCGGCCCTCGGGGCGGCCGACGATCAGGCCACAATCGCGCAGGCAGGCCAGATGGCCCGACACGGTGCCTTGTGCCAGATCCAGGGTCTTGGTGAGGTCCACCACCCGCCGCTCGCCGTGAGCGAGCTGTCGGACGATCGCCAGCCGGTTGCGGTCCGCGAGGCCGTGGAACAGAGCAGCGCCGCGCCGCAACGCCGGGTCGGCCTTAACCGTTGTCATTGCCATGCACCGATGATAGCGTCCGATTCATTGATCGTCCAGTTCCGCTGACAGCGGCCAAACCTTGAAAAGTCCTACCATGGCGACGACAGTGGTGCACCACGAAAGGAGCGGGAAGTGCGAGCCGGAGACGGAGGCGGGTCCGCTCCTGCGATTGCTGCTCCGTCGCCGCGGACTCGTGCTGTTGGCGTCGCTGCTGCTCATGATCCTCGCCGGCGTGGCCGGGCGGGATGCCGGAGACAAACTGACCTCGGGTGCGTACCTGGACCCCTCGGCGGAGTCGCAACGCGCGGCCGCACTGTTGACCCAGGAGTTCCCCGGCGGGCCGCCGAACCTGATCCTGATCGCCGAGGCGGGCAAAGGCACCGTCGAGTCGCCGGCAACCTTGGCGTCGGGGCGCGAGCTCACCGCGCAACTGGCCGAGACTCCCGGTGTGGGCGCGGTGCACTCCTACTGGGCGACCCCGGACCCGTCGCTGCGCGCGGACGACGGGCGGTCCGCGCTGATCGCGCTGCAGCTGACCGGCGGTGAGCACGCCGCACAGGAGACCGCGGCGAGGATCATCGACGACCTCGGGGAGGACTCGGGAACGTTGCGGGTGAGTGCCACCGGGCCCGCCGCGGTGGGGCTGGCGGTCGACGAGCAGGCCGAGAGCGACCTGGTCTCCGCGGAAATGGTGACCTTGCCGATCACCCTGCTGGTGCTGCTGCTGGTCTTCGGCTCCGCGATCGCGGCCGGCCTGCCACTGCTGGTGGGTGCCGGTGCGGTGGTCGGCACACTGGCCGTGCTCGGCCTGCTGGCCGAGGCCACCACGATGTCGACCTATGCGTTGAACCTCACCACAGCACTCGGATTCGGGCTTGCGGTGGACTACAGCCTGTTCCTGGTCACCCGGTTCCGTGAGGAACGCCGCGCCGGCCGCACCGTCGAGGACGCTGTGGTCATCACCGTGCGCACCGCCGGCCGCACCGTGGTGTTCTCCGCGCTCACCGTGGCACTCTCGCTCTCGGCGCTGCTGCTGTTCCCGATGCCATTCCTACGCTCACTCGGGTACGCCGGGATCGCGATCACCGCGCTGGCCGCCCTCACCGCGGTGGTCCTGATCCCGGCGATGCTTGCCCTCGTCGGGCACCGGCTCGACCGGGTCGACCTGTTCGCCCCGATCCGCCGGCGATTCACCCGTCGCCGCGCCCGGGTGGGGGAGGACCGGCTGACCTGGCACCGGATCGCTGCCCTGGTGATGCGCCGCCCCGTGCTGATCCTGGTCTCGGTCAGCGCCGTACTCATCCTGCTGGTGCTGCCATTCGCCGGCGTACGGTTCGGGCTGCTGGACCACCGGACCCTCCCCGCGGACCACCCCGTGGCCAAAACCGCCGAACGGCTGGCACGGGACTACCCCAGCGCGGCCGAGGACCCGATCACCGTGGTGGTCCCCGGACGCGAGGCCACGCCGGTCGGTGAGGACGAACTGGACCAGTACGCCGCCCGGCTCTCAACCCTGCCCGGGGTGGCGACCGTGGAGACCGTCACCGGCCGCTACGTCGACGGGCAAACGACTGCGACGACCGGCCAGCAAGCTGACCGTCTGAATGCCAGCTACACCTCTGCAGCTGGAACCTGGGTGGCCGTCACACCCTCGGCCGCGGACCCCGCCGACGCCCGCAGCGTCGTGCGCGACATCCGCGACCAGCCGGCACCCGGACCGGTGCTGGTCGGCGGCTCCGCGGCCACCCTGGTCGATGCCACCGACACCATCGCCGACCGGCTGCCGTGGGCACTGGGCGTGATCGCGCTGTCCACCTTCGTCCTGCTGTTCCTGTTCACCGGGTCGCTGCTGATCCCGCTCAAGGCGATCGTGACCAACCTGCTCAGCCTCAGCGCCACCTTCGGAGCCCTGGTCTATGTGTTCCAGGAGGGCAACCTGCGCTGGCTGGTCGGCGACTTCACGCCGACCGGCACCCTGGAGACCACGTTGCCAGTGCTGGTCTTCTGCATCGCGTTTGGTCTGTCGATGGACTACGAGGTTTTCCTGCTGTCCAGGATCACCGAGGCCCACCGCAACGGCGCCACCACCACCGAAGCCGTGGCACAGGGCCTGCAACGCACCGGGGGACTGATCACCGCCGCGGCCGCCATTCTGGTCACCGTCTTCCTGGCCCTCGCCGCCTCGAACCTCACCGCGCTGAAGGTGATCGGCGTCGGCCTCACCCTCGCCGTCGTCCTCGACGCCACCATCGTCCGCGGCCTGCTCGTCCCCGCCATCATGCGGCTGGCCGGCGAGGCCAACTGGTGGGCTCCCGCGCCGCTACGGCGCCTCCACAACCGCCTCGGCCTCACCGACTAACCACCCGGTCACACGGAACGGAGAAACATCATGACCACCACGTACGACGACCCGCGGCGCTGGTGGGCGCTGGCCGCCCTCGGCCTGGCCGTCCTGACCCTCGGCTTCGACATCACCATCATGAACGTCGCCCTGCCGACCATCGCCACCGAGCTGGAGGTCGGCACCAACGGCCTGCAATGGATGGTGAACGCCTACGTCCTGGTGATCGCCGGCCTGATGCTCACCTGCGGGGCGCTGGGCGATCGGTACGGCCGCAAACGGCTGCTCCTCATCGGGCTCGGCCTGTTCGGGATCTCCTCGGCCGCTGCCGCCTGGGCCGGCTCCGCCGCTCTGGTGATCGCCGCCCGCGGCGTGATGGGGCTGGGCGCCGCGATCATGATGCCGGTCGCCTTCGCGGTCCTCGCCGCCCTCTTCGGCCCAGCGGAGCGCGGCAAGGCAGTCTCATTTCTGGTCATGGGACTGGGCATCGGCATCCCGCTCGGGCCGATCATCGGCGGCTACCTGCTCCAGCACTTCTGGTGGGGCTCCATCTTCCTCATCAACGTCCCGATCGCGATCATCGGCGCCATCGCCATCGCGGCCCTGCTCCCGGAGTCGCGCGACCCGTCGCCACGACGCCCCGACGTACTGGGAGCGGTGCTGTCCACGGCCGGGCTCACCTCGCTCGTCTACGGGGTGATCGAGGCCCCCGGCCGGGGTTGGTCGGATCAGGTCACCATTGGCGCGATCAGTGCCGGACTGGTGGTGCTGACGGCGTTCGTGGCCTGGGAGCTACGGGTACGCGACCCGATGATCGACCTGCACCTGTTCGCCCGGCCTCAGTTCTTGTGGGCCAGCATCGCCGGCGTCCTGGTCACCTTCGGCATGCTCGGACTGTTGTTCGTCGTCCCGCAGTACCTGCAGTTCGTCGCCGGCCACGACGCCCTCGGTACCGGGATCCGGCTGCTTCCGCTGATCGGCGGCCTGATCGTCGGCGCCCCAGCCGGGGAGCGGCTCGCCGCGCGCGCCGGCTATCGGGTGCCCGTCTCGGCCGGCCTAGCCGTGCTCGCCGCAGGCGTGGCCATCGGCGCGCTCACCGACCTGCAGTCCAGCTACGGATTCGTCGCAGCCTGGCTCGCCACAGCGGGCCTCGGGATCGGGATGGCGCTCGCACCCGCCATGGACGCCGTCCTCGACGCCCTCCCGACCGAGCAAGCCGGGTCCGGCACCGCGATCACGATGACCCTGCGCCAGACCGGTGGTGCCCTCGGCGTCGCCCTGCTCGGCAGCCTGCTCGCTGAAGGCTACGCCAGCCGGGTGAACACCGCCGGTTTGCCGCCCGAAGCAGCGGTCGCCGCCCGCGAATCCATCGCCGGAGCCCTCGCCGCAGCCGCACCTCGACGAGATCCGCAGCAACCTCAGCGCCTGACCACCGAGCAGAGTACCGACCTCGATGAAGGTTCGATGAAGGTCTCTTCGACCACCTTGTGGTGGTACCCCATGGGGGTATAATCAAGTCCGAAGCCAGACACCCCGTCCGGGTACAGGCAGAGGAGGGTCGCGATGGCAGTCGAACCGGGATACATCACCGAGAAGCAGGCAGTGCTGACCCGGCTGCGCCGCATCGAGGGCCAGATTCGCGGCCTGCAGCGCCTGGTGGACGAGGAGCAGTACTGCATCGACATCCTCACCCAGGTCTCGGCGGCGACGAAGGCCCTCGAAGGCGTGGCGCTCGTTCTCCTCGACCAGCACCTCGAGCACTGCCTGACCCACGCCACCGACCCCGCCGAGGCCCAACAGAAGCTCAACGAGGCCTCCGCAGCGATCCGACGACTCGTCCGCTCATGACCGACCCGACCAACCAAGGAGCACCCATGCCCGCCCCACACACCAGCCACGAACTCCAGTTGGCCGACAGCCCCCCGAACGGCGGTGGCTGCGGCTGCGGAGGATGCGGCTGCGGCTCCAACACCGAGACCGGTAGTTCCACCGGCACCACCATCGAATCGACCGCCACCGCCGCAACGAAGGGAAACGAAATGACCACGACCAGCTACGACGTGACGGGGATGACCTGCGGCCACTGCGCCAGCGCCGTCACCAGCGAGCTCAAGAGCCTGGACGGCGTCAGCGACGTCTCCGTCGACCTCGTCGCCGGCGGGACCTCGTCGGTCACCGTGACCAGCGCCCAGCCCCTCGATCGGGCGCAGGTCGCCGCAGCCCTCGACGAGGCCGGCGACTACCACCTCGCCTGACGGACCAGGCCCCTCACGTCCGAAGCGCGATCCATCCCCCAGGAGGCACAGTCATGACCCAGCAGACCACCGCGTCCGACACCGTCAACGACATCGAGCTCGCCATCGGTGGGATGACGTGCGCCTCCTGCGCCGCGCGGATCGAGAAGAAGCTAAACAAGCTCGACGGCGTCACCGCCACGGTCAACTACGCCACCGAGAAGGCCAAGGTCAGCTACCCGACAAACCTCAGCCCCGACGACCTCGTCACGGTGGTGGAGGCCACCGGCTACACCGCGACTGTGCCGGCCCGGGCGCCCAGCGGTGACGAGGGCGTGGCCACCACCGAGCCGGACGATCGGGATCGCGAGGCCGCGGGGTGGTGGCAGCGCCTGGTGGTGTCGGCCGTGCTGACGGTGCCGGTGCTGGCCATGTCGATGATCCCGGCGCTGCAATTCGACAACTGGCAGTGGATCTCGCTGACCCTGGCCTCACCCGTCGTTGTCTGGGGTGCCTGGCCGTTCCACCGAGCCGCGGTGACCAACGCCCGCCACGGCGCCGCCACCATGGACACCCTGATCTCGGTCGGCGTCACCGCCGCCTGGCTGTGGTCGCTGTGGGCACTGCTGTTCACCCACGCCGGGATGACCGGGATGCGGATGCCGTTCGACCTCTTCCCAGACGGCGAGGCGGACGTCCACATCTACCTCGAAGTGGCCGCCGCGGTCACCACCTTCATCATCGCGGGCCGCTACTTCGAGGCCCGCGCCAAGCGCCAGTCCGGTGCGGCGTTGCGCGCCCTGCTCGACATGGGCGCCAAGGACGTCGCCGTCCTCCGTGACGGCGCAGAGGTGCGCGTGCCCGTGAGCCAGCTGGCGGTCGGGGACCGGTTCATCGTGCGTCCGGGGGAGAAGGTCGCCACCGACGGTGTCGTCGAGGACGGCACGTCGGCCGTCGACGCCTCCATGCTCACCGGAGAGCCGGTGCCCGTCGAGGTCGGGCCCGGCGACTCCGTCGTCGGTGCCACCGTCAACGCCGGCGGTCGCCTCGTCGTCCGGGCCACCCGCGTCGGAGCCGACACCCAGCTGGCCCAGATGGCCCGCCTGGTCGAGGACGCCCAGAACGGCAAGGCCGAAGTCCAACGCCTCGCCGACCGAGTCTCGGCGGTCTTCGTCCCCATCGTCATCGCCCTATCCCTGGCCACGCTCGCCGGATGGCTGCTAACCGGCCACAGCGTCACCGCGGCGTTCACCGCCGCAGTGGCGGTCCTGATCATCGCCTGCCCCTGCGCCCTCGGGCTGGCCACCCCCACCGCCCTGCTCGTCGGCACCGGCCGCGGCGCCCAGCTCGGCGTGCTCATCAAGGGCCCCGAGGTGCTCGAGTCCACCCGGGTGGTCGACACCATCGTCCTGGACAAGACCGGCACCGTGACCACCGGACGGATGGAGCTCGTACAGGCCGTCCCCGCCGACGACGTCGACGTCGCCGACCTGCTCCGGCTGGTCGGGGCCCTCGAGAACGCCTCGGAACACCCGATCGGTCAAGCCATCGCCACCGGCGCCACCCAACGACTCGACACGCAGCTGCCCGACGTCGAGGGATTCACCTCGACCCAAGGCCTCGGCGTCGCCGGTGTGGTCGACGGCCACGCGGTCGTGGCGGGTCGGCCCGGCTGGCTCGCCCAGGAGTGGAGCCAGCCCCTCGCCCCGCGCTTGGCACAGGTGGTCGATGCGGCCGAGCAGGAAGGCCGGACCGTGATCGCCGCCGGCTGGGACGGCGCAACCCGCGGCGTGCTGGTCGTCTCCGACGCCATCAAGCCCACCAGTGCCCAGGCTGTGGCCGAGCTCAAGGAGCTCGGACTGAGGCCGGTGCTGCTCACCGGAGACAACGAACGCGCCGCCCGCGCGGTCGCCGCCGAGGTGGGCATCGACGACGTCATCGCCGAGGTCCTCCCGGCCGACAAGGTCGCCGTCGTCGAACGTCTCCAGCGTGAGGGCCGGACGGTGGCGATGGTCGGGGACGGCGTCAACGACGCCGCCGCACTGGCGACCTCCGACTTGGGCATCGCCATGGGCACCGGCACCGACGTCGCCATCGAGGCCTCCGACCTCACCCTGGTCCGCGGCGATCTCCGCGCCGCCGTCGACGCGATCCGGCTGTCCCGCCGCACCTTGCGCACGATCAAGGGCAACCTGTTCTGGGCCTTCGCCTACAACGTCGCGGCACTGCCCCTGGCCGCGCTCGGCTTGCTCAACCCGCTGATCGCCGGCGCCGCGATGGCGTTCTCCTCGGTGTTCGTGGTGTCCAACAGCCTGCGGCTTCGCCGGTTCCAAGCGGTCTCCACGCAATCAACCGAGACACCGCACCTGGATCACGACTCGACCAGGACCAACCCTTCCAAGGTGGAGGCAGGACGATGACCAAGCACGAACACCACATCGGCCACGACGACCGCGATGCGCGGGGTGACGGGAGATCGACCGCGGTCCTCGAGGTGTCCGGGGTCCAGTGGGCGACCAGCAAGAACGTCGCGGAGGCGGTGCTGTCACGCCAGCCTGGCGTGCTCTCCGTCGACGCCAACCCGGTCGCCCAGACCGCCACCGTCACCTACGACCCGAACCGCACCAGCATCAGCGAGCTGCGGGACTGGGTCCGCGAGTGCGGCTTCCACTGCGCCGGGCAGTCTGTCCCCAGCCACGTGTGCGACCCCATGCTCGAACCAGGTCATGACCACCACGCTGACCACGCTCAGCAGGCCGCGCATGGCGAGCACGACCCGCATGCCAGCCACGACAAACACGCCGGCCCCGCCGGCCCGGCATCGCCCGTCTCGTCACCGCACGACGCGATGGGCCACGGCGGACACGGCTCGATGTCGATGGCCGACATGGTCCGCGACATGCGCAACCGGTTCCTGGTCGCCGTGCTGCTTGCCGTACCCGTCTCGCTGTACTCGCCGATGGGGCGCGACATGCTCGGCTTCGACGCCGCCGCCCCGTTCGGCATGCGCGACGACATCTTCACCCTGATCCTGTCGCTGCCTGTCATCTTCTACTCCGCGTGGATCTTCTTCGACGGCGCCTGGCGGGCCCTGCGGGCCCGGACCCTGGACATGATGGTGCTGGTGGCCGTAGCGGTCGGCGCCGGTTGGCTCTACTCCCTCGGAATCACCCTCACCGGTGGCGGCGAGGTCTTCTACGAGGCCGCGGTCATGCTCACCGCATTCGTGCTGCTCGGCCACTGGTTCGAGATGCGGGCCCGAGGCGGTGCCAACGACGCGATCCGTACCTTGTTGGACCTGGCCCCTCCGATGGCGGTCGTGCTCCGCGGGGGTGAACCCGTCGAGGTCCCAACCTCCGAGGTCCAGGTCGACGATCTGCTGCTGGTGCGGCCCGGGGCGAAGATCGCCACCGACGGCACCGTGGAAGAGGGCGAGTCGGAGGTCGACGAGTCCATGGTCACCGGCGAGAGCCTCCCGGTGCACAAGGCGCCGGGCGACCAGGTCATCGGCGCCACGGTCAACGCCAGCGGCACGCTTCGAGTGCGCGCCACCAAGGTGGGTGCCGACACCGCCCTGGCCCAGATCGTCGCCCTCGTGCAGCAGGCCCAGAACTCCAAGGCCCCCGGACAGCGGCTCGCCGACAAGGCCGCGTTCTGGCTGGTCCTGGTCGCCCTGGTCGGAGGAGTCGGCACCTTCCTGGTTTGGCTCGCGGCCGGCGCCAGCGTGCAGACCGCCCTGCTGTTCGCCATCACCGTCGTGGTGATCACCTGCCCTGACGCCCTCGGGTTGGCCACGCCGACGGCGATCATGGTGGGCTCCGGTCTCGGGGCGAAGCGCGGCATCCTGTTCAAGAACGCCACCGCGATCGAGTCCTCCGCCCGCATCGACACCGTCGTGTTCGACAAGACCGGCACCCTCACCAAGGGGGAACCCGAGGTCACCGAGGTAGTGGTCGACGACTTCGATCAAGACCGGGTGCTGGCCCTCGCCGGCGCACTCGAACGCGAGTCCGAACACCCGCTCGCAGACGCCGTCGTGCGATACGTCGACGCCACCGATGTCCCGCGGCTGCGCGCCACCCGCTTCCGCAACGTCACCGGCATCGGCGCCCTCGCCGAGGTCGACGGCCACCAGGTCGCCATCGGCAACCGACGCCTGATGGAGTCCGAAGGCGTCACGATCGGCGACCTGGGCGCGCGGCGCGACGAGATCGCCTCCGGTGGCCGCACGGCAGTGTTCGTCGCAGTCGACGGTCGGGCCGTCGCCGTGATCGGCATCGCCGACGCGGTCCGTGAGACCTCCGCCGCGGCTGTCGCGGCACTCCACGAGGCGGGCATCAGGGTGGCGATGCTGACCGGTGACAACCGGGCAACTGCCGAGCGGATCGCCAAGGAGCTGGGGATCGACGACGTGATCGCCGAGGTGCTGCCCGAGGACAAGGCGCATCAGGTCCAGCAGCTGCAGGCTCAGGGACGCACCGTCGCGATGGTGGGCGACGGCGTCAATGACTCTCCCTCGCTGGTACAGGCCGATGTCGGCATCGCTGTGGGCGCGGGCACTGACGTCGCGATCGAGGCCGCCGACGTCGTCCTCATGCGGTCCGACCCGCTGGACGTCCCAGTGGCGCTGACGATCGGCCGGGGCACGCTGCGAAAGATGCGCCAGAACCTCGGCTGGGCGGTGGGCTACAACGCGATCGCCCTACCGATCGCGGCGGGCGTGTTCGAGCCCGCCTTCGGGCTGGTGCTCCGACCTGAGGTTGCCGCATTGTCGATGTCCGGGTCCAGCTTCCTAGTGGCTGTCAACGCGCTCCTGCTCAAGCGCCTGCGGTTGCCTGCACAGCCCGCGGATGCTGAGCCGGTAAGAGACGAACGCCTTCAGCCCGTGGGCTGACACTTGTCCCCTGCAAGGGCTTGCCGAGCTGTGCGGCGGCAAGCCCTCGCATGTAGTCACTGCTGACCCAGCTCCTTTGGCAGTGGCAGGGCCAAGAGCGCCCGCAGGAACTCTCGGGCACTCCATTGAGCATCCGGAAGGGTCGAGGCCGAGCCTTGGAAATCGGGGACGGGTCGTGCGTCGGCTTCTTCCTTCGTCGTAGCCGGTCCGTTCTCCTCGATGTCCTGGACCAGCCAGTCCATCTCCTTGATCTCCTTGCGCTGCGTCGCCGCGATGCCGTCCGCTAGCTCACGAACCCGGACGTCCTCGATCCCTGCTCTCTCGCTGGTCAAGATGGCGATCGAGTGGTGGGGGATCATCGCCTTCATGTAGCTCTCGTCATCGACGAGGACCTGCGAGCGCGACAGGTACAAAGCTGTACCGCCAAGCACGATCGCGCCCAGGACGATGCCGACGTTCACCACACGGTTCCGGTACATCAGGGACTGCCCCGAGTCTGATTGACACCTGACCTCTGAGGTTTCTGCCTCAGGCGGAAGGATGTCCCCGTGGCTAAGCCCTACCCCCAGGAGTTCCGCGACGATGTCGTGGCCGTGGCCCGTCAGGGCCAGGCGTCGCTGAAGCAGATCGCCAAGGACTTCGGGATCTCCGAAGGCTCGTTGACGAACTGGATGAAGCAGGCCAGACATCGAGGACGGGCGCCGTCCCGGCTTGACCGATGCCGAGCGTGCCGAGCTGCGTGAGCTGAAGAAGCGCAACCGGCTGCTGGAGCAGGAGAACGAGGTCCTGCGCCGGGCCGCTGCGTATCTATCCCAGGCGAACCTGCCGGGAAAATAGTCTTCCCGCTCGTCCGAGAGATGGCCGCGACCGGCACCGCTGACTCCACGCGGGTCAGGGTGCCGGTCGCGGTGGCGCTGCGGGTCCTCGGCTTGTCCAGGCAGGGCTACTACAAGTGGCTGGCCGACCCGGTGTCCCAGCGCGACTGGGACGACGCCCACCTGCTCGACGTCATCCTCGATGTCCACGAAGACGACGCCACGTTGGGCTACCGCCTCATCACCGACGAGCTCGACGACGAGCACGGCATCCGCGTGGGTGAGAACCGGGTGCACCGGCTGTGCAAGGCCGCTGGGATCACCGCCAGCCACCACAAGAAGCGCTCCAAGGCCGGCTCCACCGGTCCCGCACCTCACGACGACCTCATCGCGGTCGAGGACGAGCACGGCGTGATCCGCCACGTCTTCGCCGCCACCGGCCCCAACCAGCTGTGGCTTTGGGACATCTCGGAACATCCCACGAGACAAGGCAAGCTCTACATCTGCGCGATCAAGGACGTGTGGTCGAACAAGATCGTCGGCTACTCCATCGACACCCGGATGAAGTCGAGCCTGGCCCGCTCGGCCATGCGCAACGCGATCGCGCTGCGCGAGCCTCAAGGCACGGTGTGTCACAGCGACCGCGGGGGCCAGTTCCGCGCCAAAGCCACCCAAAGGCTCCTGGCCGCCAACGGGCTCCGCGGGTCGATGGGCCGCTCCTACGGCGCCGGCGACAACGCCAGCATGGAGTCCTTCTTCGCCCTGCTGCAGAAGAACGTCCTCAACACCCGACGCTGGGAAACCCGCGAGGAACTGCGCCTGGCGATGGTCACCTGGATCGAGACCAAGTACAACCGACGACGTCGCCAACGCCGTCTCGGGAAGCTCACCCCGATCGAGTTTGAGATGATCTACACGACCGCATCAGCGGCCTGATCCACCCACACCCCGCGTGTCAACCAAACCGGGGGCAGTCCCTCATCCCCCACATGAACGCCAGCATGATGAGGGCCATCGCCGCGCCCATGACGAGCGCCATGTACACGCGCTCCTCGCTGAAGCGGACATGATCGGCGCTGAACGCATTGGTGTAGGTGAGCCCGAACATGACGACAGTCGACGTCGCGATCATCAGTCCGAAGCGCAGATACATCTTCGCCTCGTGGTGTCCGCTGGAGTTGCCGGCGTGAACTCCGTTGTCGCTGTTGTGCTCGGAATGTTCGCCCGGCTCGGGGTGGGTGGCATGCTGCTGTTCGTTCTGCTGACGCTGGTTCATCTCGTTGTCCTTCAAGGTCGAAGTCGGTGCGTGCAGGCGGCATGGGATGACCGAACCTCTCGGATCCGGTCATACCAAACGGCCGCGTTAACCGATGGCGCTCAGGACGCGATTGCAGGCGTCCTCGCACCGGCGGCACGCCTCCGCGCAGATGCGGCAGTGCTCATGCATCTCGGCGTGCTTCTCGCACTCCTCCGCGCAGGACTTGCAGGCTTGAGCGCACGCCTGCAGCACTGCGCGGGTGATGTTGGCGTCGTAGCCCGTGTGGCGTGACAGCACCCGGCCAGTGGCGTCGCAGATGTCGGCGCAGTCTGAGTTCGTGCGGATGCACTTGGTCAGTTCGGCGACCATTTCCTCGCTCAGGCACGCGTCGGCGCACGCCGTGCACGCCTGAGCGCACTCCACGCATGCTTCGACGCATTGCGCCAAGAGCTCGCGGTCGGTGTTGATCTCCGCCGGGTAGGTCTCCATCATGTCGCTGATCGTGCTGGTCATGAGCTTCTCCGTATCGTCGTGATGTGGTCCTATGGGCTACAGAACGAGCAGCAGCGCGCACCGTGGCGGTGTCGCAGGCTGCACAGAGCCCTCAGGTCCGGATCACCGCAGACGCGCGTGGCGGCGAAAGCGGAGGGGGACTTCCGCGGGCGGTTGCCCTCCAGTGGGCAACGAGGAGCCGCCGCGATGACAACGCCGTCAGCAGGCGGGTCGGTTCACGCCACCACCCGCCCCGGCGTAACAGCAGAATGCCGACGGCAAGGATGGAGAGACAGGCGCCCAGCAGGTGCAGGAGCTGTGCACTTCCGTTCTCACTACCAGGCCCGTGGTCAGAGCCGGCGCCGCGCAGACCCTCGCCGTCCCTGCCAAACCCGACGGAAGCCGCCTGCATGGCTTCTCCTGTCGCGGCGGAGACTCCCGCCGGCGCGACCGTGGTCATGCCCACGTGTCGGGCGAACAGGTTGTCGCCTGAGGCACCGGCGAACACGAAGAGAGCGGCCAGGACACACCCAGCGAGCGTTCGAGCTCGGCTGAAGGGCGGTCGCTGGCGGCGGTCCATCACCTCACCCGTACCCCGATGGCGCTGAGGTCATACGCAAGCTGCTGTCGGCCGTCCGAACCATGGTGCCGTCAGTGGACGAGATCTACCCGCGACGGCCACGGGTTCGGCCGACAACCGGCCAAGCCCTTAGTCTGCTGCAACATCACTGGCGCGAGCCTTCCCGAACCGGGACACCCAACGTGGGGATAGCCCAGGGCGTGGCCAGTCTCGTGGTTGACGACGTAGCGCCGGTATGCCCGCAGGTCACCGGCGTATCCGTATGCGCCGAACTGCCAGCGCCAGGCATTGAGGACGACGTCCCCGCCGTTGCGGCACGACAGCCGACCGCCCGTGTCGAGCGGTGCGCAGAGTTCATCGGCCGTCTCTGGGGTGGCCAGGACGATCCGGAGGTCGGCATGGCCATCGACGCGGACGAGCGTGTGTCGCGTCGCCCAGCCGCGCCTATCAGACAGGGTCTCTTCGACCAGCCGCGCCACATCCGCCGTGTTGAAGGGCAGGCCCTGCTCGACCTCGACCCGGTACGTCACCCCGTTCTGCGAGCCGCGCGGCGCGGCGGCGGCGACTTCAAAGGTGCCTGCGCCGCGCTCCGGAATGCGAGTGGCGGGGGAGGGGGGCCCACTCGGATCTGGGTCACGATCTCGACGGACCTCCACCTCGCCGTCGGTCCGCTCGCGCCTGACAGCCTGTTCAGCGGAAGGAGATGCGGCAATTGCAGTGCGGCCGCCCGCGTCTTCGGTGTCCGTCGGGCGGGGGATGAGAAACGCGACGGGTACAGCCACGCCGGCAGTCGTCGCCAGCACCGCCAGGCCGGTGAGCGCTGTCGTGGCACGCCGACGTGGCGCGCGATGGGAACCCGCGCGTCGATGCGTGGCTCTGCGGTTACTCATCGTCCCTGGACGATCACAGGACGCGGGTCCATGTGTCGCCGTCATCGGTGGACCGGTAGACGGCCGTTTCGGTCGCGGCGAACCAGCCCTGGGCGCTGATGGTGAACGCGGCCGGGTGGCCATCGATTGAGCCGATCTCGCGCCAGGTTCGGCCGCTGTCGGTGCTGACCCGGACGACGCCGTCGGGGTCGATACCGGCCAGGTTCCCGTCCGGAGTGGTGTCGAGGTACATCGTGCTCGGACCGCCGAGTTCTCGGGTCTCCCCGGAGATGGCGTCGATGCTGTGGAGTTGGCCGTCGCCGTCGGTCGCGATCAGCGCGACGCTCCCATCGACCGCCGCGACGCTGATCAGCGGACCTTGGAACACCTCGTCGAAGCTCTTCCGGTCCTCGGTTCGCAGCAGGCGGCCAGAGGTCGCGTCGTATGCGTAGAGGGCGTCGCCGGCGGGTTCGAGGATGTGAAAGTCCGCCTCGCCTTGGAGGGCCAGGGGCGACCAGCTCTCTCCGGCATCGGTCGACTCGATCAGTCCCAGGTGTGCGGGCAGGTCCTCGCGCAGGTCCGGGTGCCCGCTCCCGAGGAAGTGGCCAGGACCCACGACGGTGAACGCCATCGTGTCCTGGTAGCGGTCGGCAACCCGGCTGGGCTCTCCATCGCTCTTGACGCGGAAGAGCCCAAAGTGGGTGGCGACGTAGAGGCTGTCGTCGGCCGGGTCGACGCCGAGACCATGGATGTGGCCGAGGCCGGGGTCCTCACTGGGCGGTGCAGTCGTCGAGGTGTCTTGGGAGCAGGCTCCGGTGAGGAGAGCGGCGCCGACGAGGACGGCAGCTAGGGGAAGGTTGGATCGCTTCAAGGCGGTGGCTCCGAGGTGTCTGGTGGTGCCGGGCAGCGGAGTAACTCCGTCCTGCCCGGCACCGGGATCGAGATCAGGGCTTCAGCAGGTCCTGCATCGTCTGGATCTCTTCCGCCTGCGTCGTCTGGATCTCCTTGGCCATGTCGACGGCCTCGGGGAACTCGCCCTCGGACTGCTCGGTCTTGGCCATCTCGATCGCGCCCTCGTGGTGCTCGATCATCATGGCGAGGAACATCTGGTCGAACTCCGCTCCGGCGGCCGTCTCGAGGTCGGCCATCTCGTCTTCCGTCATCATTCCGCCCATGTCGTCGGACGACATGTCGCCGTGATCCATGCCGGACATTCCGTCGTCCGGGACGTCCTCGCCCCAAGACTCCAGCCAGCCGGTCATGGTCTCGATCTCTGGACCTTGCGCTGCTTCGATGTCGGCGGCGAGGTCTTTGACCTCCTGGCTTTCAGCGCGTGATTCGGCGAGGTCGGCCATCTCGATGGCCTGCTGGTGGTGGGGGATCATCTCCTGGGCGAAGGTGACGTCGGCGTCGTTGTGCCCGCCAGCGGTGTCAGTGTCGTCTTCGTTGCCACAGGCGGTGAGGGTGAACAGCGAGGCCGTCACGACGGCGGTGATCAGCGACTTGCGCATGAGTGTTTCTCCATCTGTGTGATCAGTGTCTGGGGAGGCGAAAGCCCCGAGTCGCCCGGGTCGGGCGCTCGTGGCGGACGCCTGTCAGCAGCGCATCACACAGAGCATGCGGAGGCCTGGCGGGTCACGGTCTCGCCCGATGAGCCGCAAGGGCTGCCACGCGGGCAGCATGGTGCGGGCGATGCGGACGCCGCGACGTGCGAGCAGCAGGGCGATCCCCAGCAGTAGGAGGCCGGCCAGCACGGCTAGGCAGAGCCCAAGAAGCCCCGCACCGTTCTCGCCGACGGGCTCCTCAGAGCTCATTCCCGCTGGGTGGCCCGCGACGATCGGTTCGGGGGTATCCGGCTCATTGGCAGCCGGCCCGGAGTGGTCATGGCTGATGGCGCCGCTCGCGGCGATCATGGCGATTGCGCTCTGGGATGTGGCTCCCACGGAGTGAGCGCCGGTGTGGGAGCCCCAGCCGTGCATCGACAGAAGGCCGAACAGTGCGACGGCAACCGCGACGAGCGCGTAGCGCGGCCCGCGTGTCCCGGTCGGTGCTCGGAGATCCTGCATGAGCTCGATCTTAGGCAGCCGCTGGTGCATGGTCGTGGGGCGGTTACGGTCGAGGTCACCATTCCAATCCGAAGGCGCAGGGAGATGGATCAGCACCGGATCTGCCGGGGCGGTGTTCCGATTGGGCCGGAGGAGATCCGAATCCGGCCTCATGGTGAAGCGCGGAGTCGACACAGGTCGAGATCTCATCCGCATACCCGTGCCGGAAGCTCCCGAACGCGCCGCCCTTCGGCTCGACCTGGGAACTCCCGACCCAGGTCGTGACTCCGGTCAGCCAGCCGCCGTACCGTGCGGCCGCCAACGCGCTGAGGAATTGCGTCACAAGCCTGGACCCACCGGAACGGCGCTTGGAGGTGTGGCCCACAGGGCGGCGTGGCGTGCAAGGGAACTACAACATTGAGCCCAAGTCGGACCCTACGGTGGGGTAGGCGGCTGTCGCGGACTTCAGTTGACGGGTGGTGAGGCCGACCTTGATGGCCAGGCCGAGAGTGTTGATCAGCTCCCCGTACTCGTGTCCTAGCAGGTGGGCTCCGACGACCTGGTCGGTTGACTGGTCGATGAGGATCTTCGTCGCAGCGGTGGTTGCGCCGATCCGGTAGTTGGAGTACCAGCCGCTGGTGTCGGAGTAGCGGATGGCGAGATCGATGCCCTCCTGGCGGGCTTCGGATTCCAGCATGCCGACGCGGGTGAGTTCAGGGATGGTGAAGACCGCCGTGGGCACGCCGGCGTAGTCCGGGGTCGTGGTGGTGCCCTTGATCATGTTGGAGGCGGCGACCTTGGCCTCCGAAACCGCGACCGGTGTGAGCGGCATCCCGGCGGTGTCAGCGGAGTCGCCTGCGGCCCAGACGGCCGGGTTGGTCGTGCTTTGGAGGTAGTCGGCGACGTGGATGCCGTGCTCGCCCCATTCGACCCCGGCGGCGTCGAGGCCGAGGTCTGCCAGGTCCGCGACTCGGCCGGCGCCGTGGACGACGAGGTCGGTCTCGATGGTCTCCTGGGCGCCGTCGTGCTCGAGTGCGACTCGGTAGCCGGTGTCGGACTGGTGCAGGTTCACGACGCTGGTGCGTCGGCGCAGGTCGATGCCGACTTCCCGGCCGTGGTCGACCAGGAGCTCGACGAGGTCGGGGTCGAAGCCCTTCAATGGACGCTCGCCGCGGTCGATGATCGTTGCTGCGCTGCCGGCGCGTGCGGCTATGTGGGCGAACTCGAATGAGATGAAGCCGCCTCCGACGAACAGGATCCGAGAAGGCAGTTCCTCGAGATCCAGGAAGTCGGTGCTGTCGATCAGATGCTGGTGGCCCGGGAACTCCAGGGGACGTGGTCGCGCACCGGTGGCGACCAGGAGGCGGTCGGCGTCGTAGACGGTGCCGTCGATCTCGAGCTGGCGAGGACCGGTAAACCTCGCCCGGCCGTGCAGGGTGGTGACGCCGCTGCGGGTCAGGCCGTCCTCCATGCTCTGGGGGACCGGGTCGGTGAAGCCGTGTTTGTGCTTCATCAAGTCCGCCCAGTTGATCGACAACCCGTCGCTGTTGATGCCCTTGCCGCTCAGCAGGCGGGCACTCTCGATGACCTCGGCGCCGCGTCGCAGGATCTTCTTGGGATCGCAGCCCCGCAAGGCGCACGTGCCGCCGTAAGGGAGTGAGTCGACGATGGCCACTTCCCACCCTTGGGCTGCGCACTTGTTCGCGGCGGCGACTCCGGCCATGCCGGCGCCGATCACGATCAGGTCGAAGTGCTGGCTCATGCGGTGTTCTCCTTGACTGTCAGGTCGGTGGAGCTGTCAGCGTTCTGTGCGGGTGAGGTGTCCGTGTGCACGGTCGGTCTCGGGCTATGGCTCGGACGATTGCGTCGCCGGCCTCGGACCCACCGTGCCCATCCGGGCAGCGGCGAGCACGAGCCCAGATCAGCACCCAGTTCTGCAGGGACCAGCTGGCGATGGCGCCGGCGATCCCCAGCGACAACAGGACCGGCAGGCCGCAGCAGAGGCCGATGGCGTCGGCCGTTGCCGCGATGGGGCCGATGGTGGTGATGCGGTCACGCATCGGCCAGGACCGCCCGTAGTTGCTCGAGGGTCGGTGCGCCTTGGAATCCATCCGGCGTGCGGTAGCGGCGGCAGGTCAGGCCGACCTCGGAGTCGGGCTCGGCGAAGACGTCGACGCCGTCGACCTGGATGCTCGGGGAGCCGTGGAAGCCGGTGCGCTCGGCCTCCGCCGGAGTCTCGACAAGATGGCGAGTCAAGCGGACGTCGCCGCGCTCCGACGCAACGACGCGGAGTCGTTCGTCCGCCACCTTCCAATTCGGGCAGTCCTCGAAGTAGAGCAGCGTGATGTCCATAGCCGTCACGTTAAACCTTGATCCATGGTGCAAGGTCAAGCGTAAAGTGAGACCATGCGCATTGGAGAGGCTGCCGAGGCGGCGGGCGTAGCGGCACAGACCATCCGCTTCTACGAGCGGCGTGGCCTGCTTCCCCAGCCACCGCGGGGTCCCAACGGTTACCGGGACTACGACGCCTCGGTCCTCAACCGGCTCGCATTTATCCGCAGCGGCCAGGCGGCTGGTCTCACCCTGGTCGAGGTGGCCAGCATCCTCGAGCTGCGTCGAGACGGCGCCGTCCCGTGCTCGCACGTCCAATCCCTGCTCGTGACCAAGCGGGAAGGCATCCGGGCCCGGCAACGCGAGCTCGCCGCGCTCGAAGCGGAGATTGAGGGGCTCATCAGCCGCAGTGACCGGCTTGATCCTGCTGACTGCACCGACACCAAGATCTGTCACATCATCGTGCGAGACACGTGAGGCAAGGGTCGAGGTTGTAGGGCGGGGAGTTCGCAGGTGTCCATCATGGCGGCAGTGACGCCTGCATCCGGGGGACGTCGGTGATCGTCCCGTTGACGTCGGCGGTGGGCTGCGCGCCAGGGTGCGAGCGGCCTGGCAGCTGTAGGGGCCGCAGGCACCCAGATGAAGCACTTCGTCCACTACTGCGCCGTCGCCTCGTAATGGTGTGCGCTGCGAGGTGCCTGGACGGGCAACCACCACTTGGCCGCCGCTCGACCAACCGCCGTTCGGCCGCACCAGTGGGTCCGACTGCGATTCGAGCCACGCCGCGCTTATGTCCCGAAAACGTCAGCGCAAGCCGTCTGATCTGAGCACATAGCGTCAAGAAGATCTGGATTCGGCGCGCTGGGTTTTGCGCGTCTGCGCAGGTCAGAGCACACATCGGCAAGTGCGGTCAAAGGATCCAGCGGCGGAACGCACACACGCTGGAGGTCCAGAGGTCGCAGGTTCAAATCCTGCCCCCGCTACTGAAAAGTGGCCCGTGGCCTGCGGAAACGCAGGACACGGGCCACTTGTCATTTGAGCCATTCTGGCTTGTGTCGCGCTTTGTGACCCGAAAACCCCCTCTGCAGCGGGGTCCGGTGCCGGGTTCGCCACCTGGATTCAGCCTGGGTGGTCGGCGACCTTGGTGATCATCGCGGTGCGGCCGACGTCGCCAATCGGCTGCGGTGGCCTTCGGCTGTGTCTGGTTTCGGGCGCCGAGGAGGACGGCGGCGAGGATGGGGTTGATGAGCTCGGGCCAGAGCGAATCGGGCATATGAGCTCGATGTCGTCGACCTGTGAAAAGGGCCGTCCTGGACTATGACGCGCGACGTTGTCGCGCTGCGGACACGGCTCGTTGGAACTCGGGATCGTTGTGAAGCGTTCGCAGCCGACGTCAAAGGCGGTCTTCCTTCTTGACGAGTGCCGATGGCACGTGATCGCTCCTCGGGTCCGGCGGCGCTGCCTGCCCTCACAGCGGCAGGATCAAGGTGCCTGGCTGGCGGCCGGGTGTGGCTGTGCCTAAACTCAGGATGCGATGACTCTTGCCGACCGCACCTTCCCGGGAGCCGTGAGGACGCGGCTTCCGCTGGTCGTCCTCCTGTGCGCAGTCGCGCTCGGAATCGTTGGCATGCACGGGCTGGCGTCCGGGCCGGACTCCGGCGAGCACGTCGGGCACCACGCCGCCCCGACGATCATCATGACCACCGACACCACGGTGGGCGTGGTCGCATCCCTCGGCGTCGTTGCCGGGGACGAGGCCCCGCCGGCGGATGACGGGGGGTTGCTCGCGCTGTGCCTGATGATGCTCACGCCCGGTTTGGCGCTGGGCTTGTGGCTGCTCGCTATTGCGGCACGTGGCGGGGGATGGCGTCTGCCGCGTCTGGTGCCGTGGGTCGTCGCCGCGCTCGACGTGGCGGGGCTGCCACCGCCGTTCGAACGACAGCTGACCGTACTCCGGATCTGATCAGGCACACCGGCGCACCACCCGCATGGGTCCGGTGCGTCTGTCCTGCCCGTCATTCGATCTCATTTGGAGTATGCGCATGTGCGCGACGCGCAAATCGCTGAGTCTGTCTTCTGGTCTCCCTCTGGTCGTCGGCCTCTCCATGGCCGTGGCCCTGCTCGCCAGCTGTAGCTCTACAGAGAACCAAACCGCCTCGGACGCCGCTGCGGCCGGGGAGGAGTTCGGCCATATCCACTCTCTCGACGTGAACCCCGCGGACGACACGCTCTACGTCGCGAGTCATCACGGGGTGTTCGCCCTCGGTGCCGACGGCTTCGAGCGTGTGGGGGAGGAGCGTTTCGATGCGATGTCGTTCACCATCGCCGACGCGGACCGCTTCCTGATGAGTGGTCACCCCGAGCCGGGCGCCGGGGGACCCGCGCACTTGGGACTCTCCGAGTCGACAGACTCCGGTCGGACGTGGAGGTCGCTCTCGTTGGAAGGGGAGGCGGACTTCCATGCGCTCGAGGCGTCGGGTGAGCGCGTGTACGGGGTCGACTCCCAGAGCGGGCGCCTCATGTTGACCGAGGACGGCAGGCGGTGGCGCGACCTGGGCCAGTTGCCCGCCGCCGACGTGGCCGCCCATCCAGGCAACCCCGATCTTGTGCTGCTGACCGATGGCAGCGGTTCGCTCGTCCGGCTCCAGGTCTCCGGGTCTCCCGAGCTCGTGGAGTCCGCGCCGCGGTTGTTGCTCCTGGACTGGGACAGCGAGGACCTGCTGGTCGGGGCCGGCCCCGAGGGGTCGGTCTACCGCAGCGACGACGGTGGGGACTCCTGGCGGGAGGTGGGATCACTCCCGGACGTGCCTCGCGCGCTGACCGCCACAGAGTCGCGGTGGTATGCCGCCACGGAGGGCGGCGTCCTCGTGTCCACCGATGCTGGTGCGACGTGGTCCGAGATCGATCAGCCATGATCGCGTCGTTCTACGGAGTGCTGCTGGTCCTCGGCGTCGTGATGCTGGTGGTGACGGCGGTGCGGGTGCTGGCCGGAGGCCTCGAAGCCGGTTCGGGCCGGCCCGGTCGGCCGAGCGGGACGGGTGGTGCCCGACAGATCCTCGAGGAGCGGTACGCGGCGGGCGAGCTGAGCACGGAGGAGTACCAGCACCGGTCGCGCGTCCTGAGGGAGGGGAAGTCGTGAATCCGATCAGCCGACGCACGGCTCTGACGATGGGCGGTGCCGGCCTGGTGGGCACCGTCGTCGGTGGCACGGGCCTGTGGCGCGAGCTGTCCACCTCGGTCCTGGACCCCGTCGCCGGGGAACTGTTCACCGAGCCCGAGGTTCTCCGGAGCACCGGGGGTCTACTGGAGGTGCGACTGGAGGCTGCGCTGGGCAAGCACGAGGTCGCCGGACGCGAAGCGACGACCCTGGGCTACAACGGCGGCGTGCCGGGTCCCACGTTGCGGCTGCGACCGGGCGACACGTTGCGGGTGGAGCTGGTGAACCGGCTCGATCGGGTCACTAACCTGCACGTGCACGGGCTGCACGTGTCCCCCGAGGGCAACGGCGACAACGTGTTCGTCGCTGTCGATCCGGGCCGGGCGCATCGCTACGAGTATCGGTTGCCCGACAACCATCCACCAGGCGTGTACTGGTACCACCCGCACCACCACGGCACGGTCGCGGACCAGGTGTTCGGCGGACTCTACGGCGCCATCATCGTGGAGGACGACGAGGAGATCCCCGTCGACCGGGAACGGGTCATGGTCGTCTCCGACATCACCCTGGACTCCGGCGGGTCGCTGGTCAGCCCGTCCACCATGGAGCGGATGATGGGCCGCGAGGGTGAGCTGGTCCTGGTCAACGGTGCCGCCAAGCCGGACCTCAAGGGCCGCTCGGGAGAGCGTGAACGGTGGCGGATCATCAACGCCTGCACCGCCCGCTACCTCGCGCTGAGACTGCCAGAACAGCGCGCCCGGGTTGTTGGCCGCGACGTGGGTCGGCTGCCCCGGGACATGGCGTTGGAGGACGTCGTGCTCGCCCCCGGGAACCGGCTCGACCTGGTGGTCGATCTTTCCGAGGGAGGCAGCGAGCTCATCGCGATGCCGGTCGACCGCGGCGGCATGATGGGCCAGATGATGGGCGGGGGTCCGAGGCCAGGGGGTGGCGGTCCGGTGACCCTCGCCCGCTTGAGCGTTTCCGCGAGCGGCAACCGAGCCGTGGGTGAGATCCCCGCGGGCACGGCTGTCCGTGACCTGCGTGACGCTGACGTCGATGGTCGTCGGTCGATCACCTTCCAGATGGGCATGGGCGGGATGATGGGCGGCGGCGACGGTCCGATGAGCTTCACCTTCGACGGTGAGGAGTTCGACGCCGACCGGATCGACCAGCAGGTGGGGATGGACACGGTGGAGGAGTGGACCATCGGCAATGACAGCCCGATGGATCATCCCTTCCATCTGCACGTGTGGCCGATGCAGCTGCTGGAGGTCGATGGGCAACAGCTGTCTGAGCCGGTCTGGCTCGACGTCGTGAACGTTCCCGCCCGCAGCCAGGTCAAGGTCCGGGTCGCGTTCGAGGACTTCGGCGGTCGGACCGTCTACCACTGCCACATCCTCGACCATGAGGACCGGGGAATGATGGGCACCGTTCTGGCCAGTTGACCTCGAGGCGGTCACTGCCCCGAGCCGGCCGACTGACAAACACAGCGGAGCCCTCGGGGCTCCAGGAATGGAAGAGAGGTGAGACCCATGTATGGCAACGGAGGGGGCATGGGCTGGATGTGGTTCACCTGGCCGATCATGATCCTGGTCATCGTCCTCGTCCTCGTGCTGCTGATTCGCGGCAGCGGCGGAGGCACGAACCGCGGCAGTGGCAGCGCGCCACCGCCTGGACCGGGGACCGGGAGAACTCGAGCGCAAGAGATCCTCGACGAGCGCTACGCCCGGGGCGAGCTCACCGACGAGGAGTACCAGGACCGTCTCAGTCAGCTCCGAGGCGACACCGACCAGTAGGCACAGACGGAACCACTCCGCCGGATCACCGACGACAAGCACTGGTGCCACAACCGGCGATGTGGATGCGTACCCCGGATGAGAGGAGTCCCAGCATGACCACGAAGTCCGAGAAGAACCAGTCCTCCGAGCACGAGCAGCACACGAAGCACGAGCGCAAGATGTACCTCATCTTCGCGGCCATGATCACCACGTCGACGGTGACGATGTTCCTACTCACCTACACCAACGCGTTCACCTGGTCGCACATGACGTTCAGCGAGGAGCGGGTCTACATGGCCATCCTCATGGGGTCGGCGATGGCGATCATCATGCTCGGCTTCATGTGGGGGATGATGTACAAGAACGTCAAGGTCAACGTCGCCATCATCGTGGCCGCGCTCGTCGTCGGGGGCTCCGCGTTGTGGCTGTCCCGGTCGCAGACCTTCGTGCAGGACGAGGCCTACATGAAGGGCATGATCCCGCACCACTCGATCGCGATCCTCACCAGCGAGCGGTCCGAGATCGACGACGTGCGTGTGCGCAAGCTGGCCGACGAGATCATCAAGGCTCAGCGCATCGAGATCGCCGAGATGAAGTGGCTGATCGAGGACATCGAGAAGAACGGTGCCGCCACCACCGAGGAAGAGGCCAAGCAGCGCCCCGTCCCGGACTTCGAGGCGAGCCCCTGAGCACGGATCCCCGTCCATAGCCAGCCAGTGGCGAGGATCTGAACGCGAGAGGAGAGTCATGTACGCAGGGGTTGTCGTGATGGCGAGCGCGGTCGGGGTGCTCGTGCTCGGGCTGTACGCGCTGAACAGGCTCACCGCCGTAGCGCCGGACTCGCTAATCGTGCTTCCGTTCGAGTCGGGCTGGGCCCCCGAGCAGCACGCACTGTCGCGGTACCACGTGCGCTGGTACCTCGCGACGCTGCTCTTCCTCGCCTTCGACGTCGAGATGCTGTTCATGTATCCCTGGGCGGTCGTCGTCGCACAGGTCGGCGTGACCGCGGTTGTCGAGATGTTCCTCTTCTTGGCCGCTTTGTTCGTCGCCGTGCTCTGGGCATGGCGGGAGGGGGCACTGCGTTGGGTCTGAGTGACGCGATCGCACGGAGCGCTTCCCGGCACGCTCACGCTCTGGTCGTCGAGGTGCCGGGCTCGTGGCGCACGCGAGTGGCGGCGGAGCGCAACGTGGCCGCCCGTGGATGGCGCCTCGCCATCTCACCCGCGGACGCCGACGTGCTCGTCGTGTGCGGCGAACCCGGGCCGGGGCTCGCGGAGGCGATCGAAGGCATCTGGCACCAGATGCCGGGACCTCGGGTGCGCGTTCACGTGCACGCGGGCGACGAGGTGGGTGCTCGACTGGACGAAGCACACACCGGCCTGCTCGACACCGACCGCCACCGCCGTGACGCGCAGCAGCGACCCACCGCCTCCGAACTCCTCGCCGAGCAGGCCGGATCTCGAGCCGAGAGTCATGGTGGCCATGGAGACACGGACCACGGTTCAGCCGGCGGCCACGAAGGCATGGACCACGAGGGCCACGACAGCCATGAGGGCATGGAGCACGGCAGCCATGAGGGCATGGAGCACGGCAGCCATGAGGGCATGGACCACGGCAGCCATGAGGGCATGGACCACGGCAGCCATGAGGGCATGGACCACGGCAGCCATGAGGGCATGGACCACGGCGGCCACGAGGGCATGGACCACGGCGGCCACGAGATGTCACCGGGAGGCATCCCTCTCGCGGAGGGCGGCGAGGACCGAGATGGGCTCGAGATGGACGTCTTACAGGTGCGTCTCGGGCCTGTGCTGCGGGACTGGCCGGCCGGTTTGGTGTTGCACTGCTCGCTTCAGGGCGATGTCATTGTCGAGGCACAGGCCGAGCTCGTCGACGGGCGTGCCCGCCAGGATGACGACGTTGTCGGGCCGGCCCGCGGCATCGACAACATCGCCTCGCTGCTGGCGTTGGCGGGGTGGGACGACGCCGCGGCAGAGGCCCGAAGGATCCGCGACACCGCCCTGGAGTCCGGAGAGGGGGCGGCGGGGTCGGAGCTCGAGCGTCTGCGCCGGAGGGTCCGTCGTTCGTGGACGTTGCGCTGGTCGCTGCGAGGCGTCAGGCGGCTGAGCGACAAGGAGGCCCACGCCCGGAGGTTGCCGGCCGACGCGGTCGGTGACACCTACGACCGGCTGATGGGCATGTTGGACCGGGCGGTCGCCGGTGTTGCCGCGACCGCCGCCGGTGACACCGGCACTCGGGCGAACGACGCCGGCCGCACACTCTCGACCGACCACCTGGCACATCTGGTCATGGGTCTTGATCTCGCCACGGCGCGACTGGTCCTCGCCAGCCTCGACATCCACGAGGTGCTCGCCGGACAGGCGGAGCACGAGGTGTCCCATGGATGACCCGACCTCGATGACCGACTCGCCGATCACCACCGTTGCACCCGGCTGGGCGATCGTCGCGTTGGGGATCCTGGGCGCGCTGGCCGTGACCGCTGCCGTGCTGGACGGTGCCCTCGCCGCGCGTGCGCGGGGCGGCCCGGGCGGGAAGATGGGCGGGCCGGTCCGGCCGTTCGGTGAGGCGGCCCGGCTGATGCGGCAGCGACGTCGTACCACCGTCGAAGCCGACCGCCTGCTGTGGCGCATCGGGGGGGCCGGGCTGCTGGTGACGGCGGCGCTGATGGTGACGGTCGTGCCGTTGGGGGAGTGGACCATCTTCGACCTCGACGTGGGCGTCATGTGGTTCAACGCCATGGACGTGATGGTCTGGGCGCTGGTGTGGTTGACCGGGTGGGGTGCGAACTCGGCACACTCGCTGGTCGGCGGCTACCGGTTCCTGGCGCACGGACTGGGCTACGAGCTTCCGTTGATGTTCGCCCTGGTCGCTCCGGCGATCGCCGCGGAGACCCTGAACGTGGGCGCGGTTGCGGCGGCCCAGGAGGGCCTCTGGTTCGCTGTCTGGATGCCGGTGGCGTTCCTGGTCTACCTGCTCGGGGTCGCGGCCTTCTCCGTGTGGGGGCCTTTCGCCCCGGCGATCGGCACGGACGTCTCCGGTGGCGCACGGGCGGAACTGTCGGGCGTGGACCGGTTGGTGTTCGAGGCGGGGCGATACGCGCTGCTGGCCGCCGGCGCCGCGTTCGCGGTTCCGATGTTCCTCGGCGGCGGCGCCGGTCCGCTGCTGCCGGGCTGGGCCTGGGTGTTGGTGAAGACCGTTGCCCTGCTCGCGGTCCTGGTCTGGCTGCGGCGGCGGCTGCCGGCCTTCCGCCCCGACAAGTTCATGGAGGTGGGCTGGATGCTGCTGCTCCCGGCCGTGCTGCTGCAGGACCTGGTCGTCGCCGTCATCGCCGTCTGGAGGTCGTGAACGTGCTCACCGACATCGCCTTCTGGGGGATCGGGCTCGTCGCGGTGCTCGGCGGCGCCGCGGTCTTCTACGTCGATTCGATGGCTCGAGCGACGTACGCCCTCGCCCTGTCCTTCGTCGCGGTCGGCATGCAGGTGCTCTTCCTGCAGCAGAACTACGTCGGCGTGGTGACGATCCTGATGATGGTCATGGAGATGGCGATCATGGCCGTCTACATGGTCATGTTCATGGGGATGAACCCCGCTCTGATGCCGATGAGCATGGTGCACAGCAACAAGACCGCCATCGCCGTCGCCCTGACCACGTTCCTGGCGCTCGCGACGGGCGTCCTGATGGTCGACTGGCCCACCCGCCGGGGCAGTCCACCGCCGGACGTCACCATGGCGCTGGGGGAGTCGTTGATGGGCCCGAAGATGCTGGTGATGGCCGTGATCAGTCCGGTCATGGTGGCCACCATCGTGGCCGGGGTGGTGCTCGCGGCGCACCGCACCCGCTACGACCGGTTCGGCGATGACCTGAAGCAGCGCCCCGCAGACGACCCCCAGCCCGGAGGTGTCGGCAGATGACCTTGGAGGCGACCCTGCTCCTCGCCGCGGCGATCTTCAGCGTCGGGCTGTACGGCGCGATCTCCCAGCAGGTCGTGGTGATGGTGATGATGGGTCTGGAGCTCATGATCAACGCTGTCATCCTCGCCGCTGCCGGCGTCTGGTGGTTCCTCGCTCCCGACCCGACCGGGCAGGTCCTCCTCATGGTGATCATCGCCGCGATGACGGTTGAGATGGCGATGGGCTTCGCGGTCGCCACGCTGCTGCATCGTGAGCGTGGTGCCGACATGACCGACATGGCCACGGACCTGTCGGGGTGACCATGTCCATGTCCGAGACTGCTCTCTGGCTGCTCGTGCTGCTGCCCGCCGTGGTGGGAGGCGGCCTCGCCCTCTCCCGCCTCGAGCGGGCGGCGGCCGCCGTGTCGCTGGCCACGGCCTTCACCACAGCCGCACTGTCGGTGGTGGTTGCCCTCGAACGGCCGAGGGTGTCGGTCCCGTTCATGGCCGGCAGCGATCTCGCCCTCGGGGTCGATGCGCTGTCGGCCTTGGTCGCACCGACCGTGGCGGTCGTGAGCCTGCTCGTGCTCGTGTTCTCGGCCGGCGAGATCCGGGAGTCACAGGCCCGGTTTCACGGGCTCATGCTGCTCTTCGCCTCCGCCGCGCTCCTGACGGCGACTGCTGAGACGCTGCCCGCGCTGCTGTTCGCCTGGGAGGTGATGGGCGCGACGTCCTTCGCGCTGATCGGGTTCTGGTGGCGCGACGACCACCGGGTCTCCGCCGGCATCACGGCGTTCGTGACCACGCGCACGGCGGACGTCGGGCTGTACGTCGCGGCCGGGGCAGCGCTCGCCGGTGGAGCCGGCCTGTCACTGGCCGACCTGCCCGCAAGCAGCGAGGGGTGGCGCCACGTGGTCGCGGCGGGTGTCCTGGTCGCAGCACTCGGCAAGGCGGCCCAGCTCCCGTTCTCGTTCTGGCTGTCGGGCGCGATGGAGGGACCGAGCCCGGTCAGTGCACTGTTGCACTCCGCCGCCATGGTCGCCATGGGTGGCTACCTGCTGCTGCGCACCGAGCCACTGTTGGCCTCGACGAGCTGGGCCGCGCCGGCTGCTGCCTGGGTGGGCGCACTCACCGCGCTGCTGCTCGGCGCCGTCGCCGTGGCACAGCAGGACCTCAAACAGCTCCTCGCCGCCTCCACGTCCGCCCAGCTCGGGTTCGTGGTGATGGGCGCCGGGCTGGCCTCGGTGAGCGGGGGAGCGGCACACCTCGTGGCACACGCCTCGACCAAGGCGCTGCTCTTCCTCGCCGCCGGGGCCTGGCTCAGCGCGCTCGGCACCAAGCAGCTCGCCGGTCTGCGTGGCGTGGCTCGGCGGTGGCGGCTGGTCGGCTGGGCCGCCACCGCCGGCGCGCTGTCCCTCGCGGGCGTCGCCCCGCTGGCGCTGTGGGCTACCAAGGACGCGGTCCTCGCCGCGGCCCTGGAGGAGTCACCCTGGCTCTACGCCGCCGGCCTCGCCGCGGCCGCGCTGTCGGCGGCGTACGCCGGCAAGATCTTGGTGATCCTGTGGCGACAGCTGTCCCAACACGATCACGCCGAGGTCGAGGCGCATCTCGACGAGGAGGAGCCGGGCACCCGCCACGTCGGCATGCTGGAGCGGGTACCGCTGATCGCACTCGCGCTCGGCGCAGTGGTCCTCGGAGTGCTCGCGCTGCCGCCGTTCGGCGACACGGTCGCCCGCGCTCTCGGCGAGGAGCCGCTCCACCCGACGCCGCTGGAGATGGCCGCGTCGGTCGTGGTCGCACTGGGGGTGCTGGCGCTGGTGTGGTGGCGTCCGGTGCCGGAGCCGGGCTGGGCCCTGGCCTGGCTGGGCCTCGAGCGCGCAACACAGGCCCTCGTCGTACGCCCGACCCTCGCGCTGGCAGAGGCGCTGGCGCGTTTCGACGACCGCGTCCTGGACCGGGGCGTGGCCGGGTCCGCCGCGGCCGCGCTCGGTCTGGCGCGTCGGGCAGCGACGTTCGACGACCGGGTGCTCGACGGGGCGGTCGAGACAACGTCCCGGGCGTCGCTGTGGACCGCGGCTCGCGCGGCACGGGACGACGACCGGTGGTTCGATGGGGCGGTCGAGGGGCTCGCTGCGCAGCTGCGCCGCCTCGGCCGGCTCGCACGTCGTCCGCAGACCGGCCAGCTGCACCAGTACTACATCCAGGCCGTCGCGGTGCTCGCGATCGGCGTCCTGCTCCTTGTCACGGTGAGGTGAACGTGCTCAGTCTGATCGTCTTCCTGCCCCTGGCTGCCGCTCTGGCCCTGCTCGCGCTTCCGCGGCTCGGCGACACGGCCGCACGGTGGGCATGGGTCGCGGTCGCAGCCGCCGACCTCGCCCTCGTGGTCGCGGCGTGGCTGCGCTACGATACGCCCACGGCCGGACGACTCGCCTTCGAGGAGCAGGTCGAGTGGATCCCCGGCGTGAACAGCAGCTACCACCTCGGCGTCGACGGGTTGTCCCTGCCGCTGGTCGCGATGACCGCGGTGATCTTCCTCGCGTGCGCGATCTTCGCGCTGCGCGAGACCGACCGGCCGCGTCTGCAGGCTGCGCTGTTCCTCTTCCTGCAGAGCGTCAGCATTGGCCTGTTCGTCGCCGCCGACCTGATCCTCTTCTTCGTCTTCTTCGACCTCTCGATCGTCGGCATGTACTTCGTGATCGCCGGCTGGGGGCATGGCAACGCCGCCCGGTCAGCGATGAAGTTCTTCCTCTACACGTTTCTGGGCTCCCTGGCTCTGCTCGTCGGTTTCATCGGCCTCTACATCGCCGCCGACCCGCACACCTTCGACATGGTCGAGCTGGCCGAGCAGACCCCGTTCGCCGGGTCGTCGCTGGCCGGTGGGCTGGTGCTGGCCGCGATCCTGATCGGACTGGCGGTGAAGACCCCGACCGTGCCGTTCCACACCTGGCTGCCGCCGGCCCACACGGACGCGCCGGCGATCGGCTCGGCGGTCCTGGCGGGCGTGCTGCTGAAGATGGGCACCTACGGGTTCGTGCGGATCGCGCTGCCGATGCTGCCCGAGGCGTGGCGGGACTGGGCGTGGGTGATCATCGTCGTTGGCATCGTGTCTGTCGTGTACGGCGCCCTGGTGGCCCTGGCCCAGACGAACGTCAAGCGGATGGTCGCCTACACGTCGGTGAACCACATGGGCTACATCGTCCTCGCCGTCGGCGCCGCAGGGCTCATCGCCGACGACACGACGCAGGCCCGGTCCATCGCGGTCACCGGCGCCGTCACGCAGATGGTCAGCCACGGACTGATCACCGGTGCGCTGTTCCTCCTCGCCGGCGTCCTCCAGGACCGCGCAGCGACCTACGACATGGACTCCTACGGCGGCCTGGCCGGACCCGCGCCGCGGTTCGCCGCGTTCTTCGCCGTCGGCGCCTTCGCCTCTCTGGGCCTTCCCGGGCTGTCCGGCTTCATCGCAGAGTTCCAGATCTTCACCGGCAGCATCGCCGCCGCCCCCGTCACGGCCATCGCGCTCGTGGGCATCCTCCTCACCGCGGCGCTGTTCCTCCGCGCGCTGCAGCGGATCTTCACCGGCGAGACCCGCGGCCGCTCGGTCGGATTCACCGACCTGCGCGCCGCCGAGGTCTGGTCGGTCGGCCCGCTGCTGGTGCTCTCCCTTCTCATCGGAGTGTTCCCCCGACCACTGCTCGCCGTGATCGAGCCCGCGGCCGAGGTCGCCGTCGAGCTCGTCGGAAGGTAGGCCCGTGGGCTCCGAGATGGCCATGCGGCCACTCCTGCTGCTGCCGGAGATCGTGGTGTTCCTCGGCGGGCTCACGGTCCTGGTCAGCGGGTCCTTCCTCCCGCGGACCCGCCAGTGGGTCACCCGCGTCATCGCCGCGGTCGCGCTGGTCGCCGCCGCCATCCTGGCCGCGGTCGACCTTCCCGGCCTGGGCCAGCCGGCGATGGAGGGCACCTTCACCGTCGACACCGCCACCGGAGTGGCGCGGATCGTCGCCGCCCTCGGGACGCTGATCGTCCTCGCGCTGGCCTCCGACGAGATCGCCGGCTCGCCACGGGAGAGCGAGACCTACGCACTCTTCCTGTTCTCGACCACCGGCACGCTCGTCCTCGCCGGCGCCGACGACCTGCTCGTCGTCGTGGTCGGGTTCCTGCTCGCGAGCATCCCGCTCTACGGCCTGATCGGCATCGCACGCACGCCCCGCGGAGCCGAGGCGGCCATGAAGACCTACCTGCTGGGTGCCCTGTTCGGCATCCTCCTGCTGCTCGGGGTCACGCTGCTCTACGGAGTCTCCGCGACCACGTCGTACGCAGACCTCACCGACCGACTTGCTGAGGCGCCACAGGGCGTGGTCGCGGCGAGCGTCGTGGCGGTGCTGGGTGGCTTGATGTTCAAGGCCGGCGGCGTCCCGGGGCACTTCTGGGTCCCCGATGCCGCCGAGGGTGCGGGCGGGGCGGTCGCGGCCTTCCTCACCACCGTGCCCAAGATCGGCGCGATGGTCGCCGCCTACCGACTCATCGCCATGCTCCCCGACACCCTCGCCTGGCCGCTGCTGGTCGCCGTCCTCGCGGTCGCCAGCATGACGCTCGGCAACCTCGCCGCCTACTGGCAGACCGACCCCCGGCGCCTGCTCGGCTGGTCCACGGTCAGCCAGGTCGGCTACCTCCTCGTGCCGGTCGCGGTCGCCGGGCGCAGCGACCTCGCCCTGCCCGCCCTGCTGCTCTACCTCGCCGGCTACACCGTCACCAACCTCGCGGCATTCGCAGTGACGACCGCCTTCCCCGACCGGCGCGACCTCGACTCCTACCGCGGCATGGGCCGAGCCCGGCCATGGCTCGGCGCATCCCTCGTGGTGGCGCTGCTCGGCCTCGTCGGCACCCCGCCGACCGTCGTCTTCGCCGGCAAGCTCACCACCACAGCCGCCGCCTGGGACGGCGGACTTGCCTGGCTGGCAGTGCTGGTGTTCGTCAACACCGTGATCAGTCTCTTCTACTACCTCCGGTGGATCGCACCCGTCTACGGCCGAGGGGAACCCCCCGCGCGAACCCCGCCAGGAGCGTTCATCCCTGCGGCCTGGTCGGCGACGACGGCGGTGGTGACCGCCGGTCTCAGTCTCGCGCTCGGCATCGGAGCCGGCGCCCTCTGGAGTGTCCTCTCGGTCTGAGTTTCATCTGGCACGTGGGCGCGACGGCGGCCGACGCGCAGTGGTGGGAGGGTCGATCCCAGCCGCCGGCTGTCGAGTCCCCGCCGGAGCCCGCGCGGGAACGCCAGGTGGGGGATGATCCGTTCCCACGCAGCTTGCCAGGTCGCGACCGCGTGGGGATGCTTCATGCCCCAGACCGAGTCACGAAAGGTGTCGAACTCGGCATGCGCGGCGGCCGCGTCCGCGGCGGTGTAGAAGGTCGGTCTGAGCGCTTTCGCGAAGCCCTTGCGGTCCGTGTAGTAGACACCCGATGCGAACCTCGAGCAGGCATCATCGCCCAGCCACGCGGGTTCCCCGACGTGGTCGATGAGCTGGCACCGGGTGAAGACAATCCTCGGCCGCTCCGACAGTGCGGCCAACACGTCGGACTCGGTACGCGTCGACGCCATGGGTTCAACGGCGAGCCAGACAATGACGGGCGTGAACCTTGGGGAATGCGTACGAAGCGAGTCCTGCGGGGCTTCTTCAACGAACCTTCACCCAACCGCGACAGACCAGAGGCACGCTCGAGTCATGGTGGAGGCTCGAGACAAGCAGAGGAGTCGTTCACGATGATGGGCTGGTATGACAACGACATGGGCGCGGCAGGCTGGGTCTTCATGATCGCGGCGATGATGATCTTCTGGGGCCTGGTCGCCACCCACACCAGTTCGGGCATCACCCGCGTGGGTGTTCCTCGCGGGCAGATGATCTTCCGCGGCACAGCGGGAGGTCGCGGGGGCCTTGGTAGACAAGACCTTGGCGCACTCGAGATCCTCGATGTCCGCTTCGCGCGGGGGGGGGGGGGGGGGGGGAGATCGGCCGCGAGGACTACGGCGGGCGTAAGTCCGCTCTCAGTGCGGGCGCGCGTTGACCCTTGATCGTCAAGACCGAGGTCCCCTGACCTGATCATGGTCAGGGGGAAAGTCACACCAGCAGTGAGGAGAACCGAGTCAATATGTTGGAACAGAGCAGTCAACTAGTGCGACTTGGCGTCGGAGGTCTTGGCGGCAGCCTCGGGATCGCCGGTTACAAGTCCTGGATCATCGCGATCGTGATCTTGCTGGTCCTTGTCGCCTTGGCCCGGTGGACGATGCGCCCGGCACGGCGGGCGACGCGAGCCCAGCGCACCAACGGTACGTCCGGACCCGAGATCACGCAGCCCACACGTGAGCACGACGGTGCCGACAGCACCCGAGGAAAGCAGACGAGGAAGGCCCCATGAGCAACTACACGATCACCACCACGATCAACCAGCCCTACGACGACGCTGTCGCGGCGGTCCGCGAAGCCTTGGGCGACCAGGGTTTCGGAGTGCTGACCGAGATTGACCTCAAGGCCTCCCTAAAGGAGAAGCTCGACGTCGACGTCGCCCCGCAAGTCATCCTCGGTGCCTGCCGGCCGCCGCTGGCCTACGAAGCCATTCAGGCCGAGCCCTCCATCGCAGCGGTGCTTCCCTGCAACGTGGTGGTGCGCGCGCTGGACCACGACACGACGCTGGTCGAGGCTTTCGACCCCGACGCAATGATGGGTCTCGCCGACAACCCAGCGCTCAGGAGGATCGCAAGCGACGCAAAGCAGCGCTTAGGCGCGGCATTCGCGGCACTCGACGAACCACAGTGAATTCTCTGCTGGTTGCCAAGGACTGCGTCGACTCGAATGAGCGAGTTCGAACAAGACTCCTATCGTCCTGAATCAGCTCGTTCTCGCTCACTGCTGTCTGGGTGGCCCACGCAGGAAGGACGAGGCAGTGAGTGGAACCACTGCCATGGCGCGGGGGCGCCGACAGCGAAGCAACACCGCGTCTGGGACAAGGCCGCGCGCGGCTACGACAAGCAGATCGCGTTCTTCGAGAGGACCTGGTTCGGCGGCGGCCGCGAGTGGATCGGCGCGCGAGCCCCCGGGCGAGTGCCCGAGGTCGCCATCGGTACCGGACGGAACCTCGCGCACGACGACAATGGGGTAACTGTCACGGGCGTCGACTTGAGCCCCGATATGCTCGCCCTCGCCAAGGAGCACGCTTCCGAGCTGGGGGTTGAGGCCGATCTGCGTACGGGCGATGCTGCTCACCTGCCGTTCCCCGATGCATCCCTCGACCCCGAGATCAACACACTCCAGGGCTGGCTCGAGGTATGGGGTGAGGAAGGGACCTCCCACGAGACCGACGGGATGGACCATGGGGACATGGGCCACGGTTCCAGCAGCGAGATGCCGGGCATGATGGACGAGGACGATATGAACGACCTGATGGCGGCCTCGGGTGCCAGCTGGGACCGGATGTTCATCGAGATGATCATCGAGCACCATCAGGGCGCCGTCGAGATGGCCCAGGTGGAGGTCGAAGACGGCGAGGACCCGGACGCCGTGGCCCTGGCGGAGAAGATCATCAGCGATCAGCAGGCCGAGATCACCCAGATGCGCCAGCATTTTGAGTCCTAGGGTCCACAGTCGGGGGTAGGAGCACCGAGCTCGAATGTGGTGGTCCATTACTAGTCGTAAACCCCGGCAGAATCTGGCCGAAAGGCGCTACACCGCGCAAGGTCACGCACGTTCCCCTGGCGGTGTTTCTGCAGGTCAGCGTGAACTTCCGCGACGAAACGCAAGACTGGGCTGAGTGCCTGCTCAACGTCAAAGGGGTCGCAGATTCAACCCGTCCATCTGCCTCGCCTCCGCCACCATGCGTGAGAGCACGGGAGTCCAACGCAAGCCGGTGGGCGCTCTGGACCACACGTCGGGGTGCACGACCGATCCACGGTGGCGTCAGTGGGTGAGGAGATCTACCCGCGACGGCCACGGGTTCGGCTTGCAGCCCTCCAGGCCCTTGGTCTGTTGCAGCATCACCGGCGCGATCTCGCCCGGGCCGGGACAGCCGACGTGGGGATAGCCCAAGGCGTGGCCCGTCTCGTGGTTGATGACGTAGCGGCGATATGCCGCAAGCTCCCCGGCGTAGCCGTCTGCGCCGAACTGCCACCGCCAGGCATTGAGAACGACGTTGCCCCCGTTGCGGCACGACAGCCGGCCGTCCGTGTCGAGCGGCGCACACAGGTCGTCGGCGGTCTCGGGGGTGGCCAGGATGATGCGGAGGTCTGCGTGACCCTCGACGCGGACGAGCGTGTGTCGCGTCGCCCAGCCGCGCTGGTCGGCCAGGGTTACTTCGACCAAGCGCGCCACATCCATGGTGCTGAAGGGCAGGCCCTGCTCGACCTCGACCCGGTAAGTCACCCCGGCCTGCGACCCGAGCGATGATGCGGCGGCGACTTCGAACGTGCCTGGGCCGCGCTCCGGGATGCGAGTGGCGGGGGAGGGCGGCCGCTTGGGATCTGGGTCACGATCTCGACCGACCGCGACCTCACCGTCTGGTCGCTCGCCCTTGAGAGTTGGGTCAGGGAAGGGCGCGGAAGGGGAGGCAGCAACTGCAGTGCGGCGGCCCGCCTCCCCGGTGTCCGTTGCTCCGGGGATGAGGAACGCGACGGGTCCAGCCACGGCGGCGGTGGTTGCCAGCACCGCCAAGCCGGTGAGCCCTCTCGTGGCACGCCGACGCGGCCCGCGATGTGAGCCCAAGTGTCGATGCGTGGCTCTGCGCTTACTCATCGTCCCTGCATCGTCACAGTACGCGGGACCATGTGTCGCCGTCATCGGTGGACCGGTAGACGGCCGTCTCGGTCGCGACGTACCAACCCTGGGCGCTGATGGTGAATGCGGCCGGTTGGCCATCGATCGAGCCGACCTCGCGCCAGGCTCGACCGGTGTCGGTGCTGACCCGAACGACGCCGTCGGGGTCGACACCGGCCAGGGTCCCGTCCGGAGTGGTGTCGAGGTACATCATGGTCGGACCGCCGAGCTCACGGGTCTCCCCGGATATGGCGTCGATACTGACGAGCTGGCCGTTGCCGTCGGTCGCGATCAGCGGGACGCTGTCGTCGGCCGCCGCGACGCTGGTCAGCGGACCGCGGAACACCTCGTCGAAGCTCTTCCGGTCCTCGCTCCGCAGCAGACGGCCAGAGGTCGCGTCGTATGCGTAGAGGGCGTCGCCGGCGGGTTCGAGGATGTGGAAGTCCGCCTCGCCCTGGAGGGCGAGGGCCGTCCAGGTCTCTCCGGCATCGGTGAACTCGATCAGGCCGAGGTGAGCGGGCAGGTCCTCGCGGAGGTCCGGGTGGCCGCTTCCCAGGAAGTGGCCAGGGCCGACGACGGTGAACGCCATCGTGTCCTGATACCGGTCTGCTACGCGGCTCGGCTGGCCGCTCTGGTCGACGTGGAACAGGCCGAAGTGGGTGGCGACGTAGAGGCTGTCGGTGGCCGGATCGACACCGAGACCGTGGATGTGGCCGACACTCGCGTCCTCATCAGCGGGCGGTGGTGTCGCTGGGGTGTCCTTGGCGCAGCCGCCCGAGAGGAGAGCGGCGCCGAGGAGGATGCCTGTGAGGGCGATGTGGGGTCGGTACATGAGGGCGGGCTCCGAGGTGAGGATGGGTGCCGGGCAGGCGCACTAGCTCCGTTCTGCCCGGCACCAGGGACGAGATCAGGACTTCAGCAGGTTCTGCATCGTCTGGATCTCCTCCGCCTGGGTCGTCTCGATCTCCTTAGCCATGTCGAGGGCCTCGGGGAACTCGCCCTCGGACTGCTCGGTCTTGGCCATCTCGATCGCACCCTCGTGGTGCTCGATCATCATTGTGAGGAACATCTGGTCGAACTCCGCGCCGGAGGCCGTGTCGAGGTCGGCCATCTCGTCCGCGGTCATCATTCCGCCCATGTCGTCGGAGGACATGTCGCCGTGATCCATGCCCGACATGCCCTCATCCGGGACGTCCTCGCCCCATGACTCCAGCCAGCCGGTCAGAGTTTCGATCTCGGGGCCTTGGGCTGCCTCGATGTCGGTGGCGAGGGCCTTGACCTCCTGGCTTTCAGCGCGTGATTCGGCGAGGTCGGCCATCTCGATGGCCTGCTGGTGGTGGGGGATCATGTCCAGGGCGAAGGTGACGTCGGCCTCGTTGTGCCCGCCAGCGGTGCCAGTGTCGTCCTCGTTGCCGCAGGCGGCGAGGGTGAACAGCGAGGCTGTCACGACGGCAGTGATCAGCGATTTGCGCATGAGTGTTTCTCCATCTGTGTGATCAGTGTCTGGGGAGAGGCGAAAGCCCCGAGTCGCCCGGGTCGGACGCTCGTGGCGGACGCCTGTCAGCAGCGGATCACACAGAGCATGCGGAGGCTCGGCGGGTCACGGTCTCGCGCGATGAACTGCGGAAGCTGCCACGCTGGCAGCAGAGTGCGGGGGATGCGGACGCCCCGACTTGCGAGCAGCAGAGCGATCCCCAGCAGCAGGAGGCCGGCCAGCACGGCTAGGCAGAGGCCAAGAAGCCCTGCACCGTTCTCGCCGACGGGCTCCTCGGAACTCATTCTCGCTGGATGACCCGCGACGATCGGTTCGGAGGTGACCGGATCACTGGCCGCTGGCCCTGAGTGGTCATGACTGATGGGGCCGCTCGCGGCGATCGCGATATTCGCGCTCGGGGGGGTTGCTCCCATGGTGTGAGCGCCGGTGTGAGATCCCCAACCGTGCAGCGACAGAAGGCCGAACAGCGCGACGGCCACAGCGGCCAGCGCGTAGCGCGCACCGCGTGTCCCGGCCGGTGCTCGGAGGTCCCGCATGCCGCCGATCTGAGTTGGGCACGAACAGGCAGGGATCATGGCTCACTTTCCGGGCCCGACTGCGATTCGAGCCACGCCGCGCTTACGTCCCGAAAACGCCAGCGCAAGCCGTCTGATCCGAGCAGACATCGTCAAGAAGTTCTGGAGTCGACACGCTGGGTTGTGCGTGTCTGCGCAGGTCAGAGCACACATCGGCAAGTGAGGTCAAAGGATCCAGCGGCGGAACGCACACGCGCTGGGGGTCCAGAGGTCGCAGGTTCAAATCCTGCCCCCGCTACCAATCACAGAAGGCCCGGACCATCAGGTCCGGGCCTTCTGTCATTTCCGGATGCGACTGTCGCCCTTCGGCGTGAGCCGCTGGTCCCCGGTGATCCCGGTCGGAAGCCGATCGACGACCGGCCACACGGGTCACACCTCGCACGGAGACACCATGTAGGAAAACCTCTACACTAGAGATAGATCTGTTGAGGATTTCCTACGGAGGTGAGCAGGGTGACGTCTACCGCGTCAGTGCTGCTCGCCATGCTCCCGGACACCTTTCGATACTCCGATGCACGCGAACGGCTCAACGAGCGCCAGTTCCGCTCGCTGATCGAAAGCGGCCAGATCACCGCGATCTCGCGAGGCCTGTATCGCAAGGCTGACTCGACCGGCGACGACGACCTGCTGGAGATCGCCGCGAAGGCCCCCATGGCGACGATCTGCCTGAGGTCAGCGCTGTCCAGGCACGGACTGATCGATGACATCCCGACCGAGTTCGACATCGCGATCCCGCGGGGGAGGTGGATGCCGGAGACGAATGTGCCCGTCAGGTGGCGCCACTTCGACAAAGCCACGTTCGAGCTCGGCCGCCACCTTCTGCCCCTCGATGAGACTCACTCGATCGGCATCTACTCAGCAGAGCGCAGCATCATCGATGCCTTCCGCCTCCGGCATCTCGACGGCGAGGATCTCGCCAACGATGCCCTCAAGCGATGGCTTCGCCAGGGCGGACAGCCGTCCGAGCTGCTCCGGCTGTCGAAGTCGTTCCCGCGGGTTGCGAGCGCCATCCGCAAGACCCTGGAGATCTTGTTATGAGCCGAGTATCTCGGGGAACGCCTGAGGCTGACGCCTATCTCGATCTGAGGAACCGTGCGCAGCGCGAGAAGCGCCCGACCCAGGAGCTGCTGCAGCTCTACGTCCTGGAGGCGTTCCTGAGCCGGCTTGCCGCGAGTGCCCTTCGGGATCGGTTCGTGCTCAAGGGCGGCGTACTACTTGCCGCGTTCGACGAGCGCCGGCCGACGCGGGACGTGGACCTCGCTGGGCTCAACCTGGCGAACGATGCCGAGACCGTTCTCGAGCTCGTCCGCTCGATCGTCGAGGCGTCGTCGCCGTTGGAGGACGGCGTCGTGTTCCTTCCCGAGACGGCCAGGTCCGAGGTGATCCGGGAGGAGGACGCGTACTCCGGCATTCGCGTCAGCATGGGCGCGCGCCTGGCGTCGGCGAGCCTGCCGTTCCACGTCGACATCAATGTCGGCGACCCCATTTGGCCGGCGCCGAGCACGGTCGAGGTTCCGCGCCTGCGCGGCGGCGAACCGATCGTGTTGCCGGGCTATCCGATCCACATGGTTCACGCCGAGAAGATCGTGACCGCGACCCAGCGGGGCGTCGCCAACACTCGGTGGCGCGACTTCGCAGATCCCGTGCTCGTCGGGCTGGTGGACGGAACGCAATGGGATCCCCGCAATCGTGACTGGAGGAAGAGATGAGGCGCCTGGCGGAGGCCGCTGCCGAGGCCGAGATCGCGTGGCTGTCGAACCAGACCGACGGTGACTCAGTGACGGGCTACTCCCCGGGCGGCTGGACTGCCGAGGTCTGGGTCCTGCACGCGATGTACGAGAACCCTCGGCTCCCGGGCACGGTCACGCACGACGACGTTCGTCGCGAGTTGCTTGGACTCGGCACTGTCGAGCCCGACGTCATCGGCGGCGTGAACCTCGACGACCAGTCAACGCTGACTGGCATTCCGCTAGGACTGGTCAGCGCCCCGGGGCAGGGCTGGAACCGGCTGACATGGGAGAACTACCTCGGGCGGTCTCCTACTCACCAGCCAGCGCGAGAGGTGCCGCCGTGCTTCCGGTGGTTCCCCCGCGGGAGTTGGCCGGCGAACATCCAACCTGCCCCCGAAGGCTCGATGGACAGCGAGTCGTTTGCTGCGCTTCTGCGAGTCCTGGCGGCCGAGAGCCCGGGCGGCGGGGAGACGGAGTGCGTCGCGTTCTACGCCTCGCTGCCGGCGGGCGGTGACTTCGACAGCTTGCATGTGTGGCGGGGCCCGCTCGCGAGCCTTGCTCCTCTCGTCGACCAGTACGACAACACGCCGAGCAACCTGTGGGCGGTCGACCGATCGTGGCTCGTCTGGACCGACTGGGACTTGGAAGGGACGAGGGTGACTGGTAGCAACGATCTGATCGATCGCGTCGCCGCCGACTCGTTTCTGGAAACGATCACCTGGACGCCGCCCGCGGACACCATCGATCCACCAGATTGAGCCCGAGGCGACTGGCAGCGTGCCGATCAGTGCGGCACCATGGAGGAGTCGCAAGACAACCGTTTGCCTACGTCAACCCGGCCATCCGGTGCTGACCGCGATCAATGGCAGCCGGCGGAATTCGGACACGATCCGCCCAGAGTCGCAGGCTCAAATCCTGCCCCCGCTACCAATCACAGAAGGCCCGGACCATCAGGTCCGGGCCTTCTGTCATCCCCACGACACGTTGCGCCCTTAGCCTGACCGTGTGACCACGCTGGACGAGCGGCTCCTCGACGTGATCGAGCACGACGTCGTACCCCTCACGCGTGCCGGCGTGGCGCTCGGCAACAAGCTGTTCGGGGCGGCGATCCTGCTGCGCGAGGACCTGTCGGTGGTCGTGGCGGCCACCAACAACGAGGTCGAGAACCCGCTGTGGCACGGGGAGATCCACGCGATCAAGATCTTCCACGAGCTCGAGGAGACCCCGGACCCGGCCGACTGCGTCTTCCTCGCCACCCACGAGCCGTGCTCGCTGTGCCTGTCGGGCATCGCGTGGGGCGGTTTCCCCGAGGTGCACTACCTGTTCAGCCACCAGGACTCCGCGGACTCCTTCGCGATCCCGCACGACCTGCGCATCCTCAAGGCCGTGTACGCCGTCCCCGACCCGGATCGGTCCGAGCCGGCGCCCGGGCGGGACCTCTACAACCGCAGCAACGACTTCTTCACCAGTCGACCGATCGCGGCCGAGCCGGCCCGGCTCGCTCGGCTGCAGGCGACGTACGCCGAGCTGTCGGCGACCTACCAGGCCGGCAAGGGCAGTGCCGGCATCCCGCACGCATGAGGGATGCCGGCACGTGACCTGGGTCCGGGCGGCGCGGTCATCGAGCCGGCCTCGTCGGCTCGGCTCAGAAGGAGTACGACCCGAAGCGCAGGATCGCGACCAGCAACGCCAGCCCGCCCAGCACCACGTTCACCGCGATGTTGGGGAACTCCTTGCGGCGCGCGTGCACGATCGCGGCGCCCGCCATGGTGAGCGCCAGGCCGGCCGCGGCCAACGGCGTCAGGACCACGGCGATGCCGGTGGCCGCAGGCAGGATCAGGCCGAGGGCGCCGAGGATCTCCACGACGCCGATGGCGCGGACCTGGGAGTCGTTGAAGTCCTCGACCCAGGGCATGTTCTCGGCCAGCTTGGCTTTCGGCTGCGTGGCCTTCATGGCGCCCGCCATGAGGAAGGCGGCGGCCAGGACGCCGGCCAGGACCCACAGGAAGATGTTCATGGTGTTGCTCCTCGAGTAGTTGTTGAGTGCTCAACAACGAAGGTAGGGCCGTGAATTTGAACAGTCAAGTTGACGCGGCGTAGGGTCGTCACATGACAGACGACGTGCCCTGGCTCAGTGCGGAGGAGCGGGGGGCCTGGACGGCGCTCGCGGCCGTGGTCATCAAGCTCCCGGGAGTGCTGGACGCCCAGCTGCAGCGCGATGCCCAGCTGAGCTTCTTCGAGTACATGATCATGGCGGTCCTCTCGGAGAAGGAGGGGCGCAGCGACCAGATGAGCGAGATCGCCGCTGCCACCAACGCCTCGCTCTCACGCCTCTCGCACGCCGTCAGTCGCTTGGAGCGCGCCGGTTGGATCGAGCGCGAGCGCCTGCCCGGTGCCGGGCGTCGGACCCGCGCGATCCTCACCGACGCCGGCTACGACGCCGTGGTGGCCGCTGCCCCCGGGCACGTACGCCGGGTGCGCGAGCTCGTGGTCGACGTCGTCGACCCCGACGGCCTCGCCGCGCTGCGGCAGGTCTGCGAGCAGGTGCTCGCCCAGATCGATCCCGAGCGAGGCTGCTGAGCGCCTCCGGCCGTCCCGGTCGGGCCGCGCCCGGCGCCGGATCAGGGGACCGCGACGACCATGCCCGCGGTGACCGCGGAGTCGAGGTGCGGCAACAGTGCCGCTGCCTCGTCTAGGTCCACGGTGCGACCGACGAGCAGGTCGGGGCGTAGCCGTCCGTCCGAGACCATCGCCAGCATCGGCGGGTAGTCGCTCGCGGCCATGCCGTGGCTGCCGAGCAGGTCCAGCTCCCAGGCGATCGCGCGGGCCAGCGGCACCGGTGTCAGGTCGTGGGGGAGCAGGCCGACCTGGACGTGCCGGCCCCGTCGACGCAGCCCGAGGACGGCGTCGGTGACGGTCTGCTCGCTGCCCACCGCATCGACCGACACGTGCACGCCTCCACCGGTCAGGTCGGTGACGGCGGCGGGGACGTCGACGCCGGGCTCGGCGAGCACGGTGTGCAACGCCCCGAGCCGGCGGGCGACCGCCAGTGCCTCCGGGTGGCGGTCGACCGCGACGACCCGGGCGCCGAGAGCGGCCGCGATCATGACGCTGCTCAGGCCCACCCCGCCCGCCCCGACGACGCTGACCCACTCGCCCTCGCGGACACCGGCGCGGCCGGTGAGTCCCCGGAAGGCGGTGGCGAACCGACAGCCCAGCGAGGCTGCGGTGATGTCGTCGACACCGTCCGGGACGGCCACGAGGTTGGTGTCGGCGGCGTGCAGCGCGACCAGCTCGGCGTAGGAACCCCAGTGCGTGAACCCCGGCTGCTGTTGGTCGGGGCACACCTGGGCGTCGCCGTCACGACACCAGGTGCACCGACCGCAGCCGCACACGAAGGGCACGGTGACCCGGTCGCCGACACCCCACGAACGCACCCCGGGGCCGACCGCCACGACCTCACCGGCCAGCTCGTGCCCGGGCACGTGGGGATAGGCGAGGTCGTCGTGCCCGGCCCAGGCGTGCCAGTCGCTACGGCACAGGCCCGTCGCACCCACCCGCACCACCACGCCGCCGGCCGGCGGGGCGGGGTCGCGCACCTCGCGTACCTCGGGTCGTGCCCGGACTCCGTCGACCACCACTGCGCGCACGCGCCGATCATGTCGCACCGGCGGGAACGAACACCCGGCCCCAGCGCGTTCACCCGATGCGGGCGCGGAACCCACGGGCGGTGCGGTTCGCGGGGACCGGCTCGAGGCGTCGTCGGAGACGACCCAGGCGGCGTACGAAGCCGCCGTGAGCGAGGGCTACCTCTGGCAGGAGCTCGGTGACTCGGCGCTGCTGCTGCCCTGAGCTCAGCTCGACGGCGGAGGCAGCTCCAGCACGGTGGAGTGGCGTAGCCGGTGGCTGAGGAACGCGATGCCCAGGCGCGCGCGGCCCAGCCCGTCGAGCGGGTCGAAGCCGAGGGTGGAGGACACCACGTCGGCCCGTGACTGCAGCGTCGAGTGGTGCACGCCGGCGTGCCGTGCCGCCTCACGGATCGACTGGGTCGCCAAGAGCGCGGCGACCGTCGACAGCCCCCACGGGCGCGTCGCGACCTCGGCCATCCGCTCCACATCGGGCTGATGGCTGTCCTCGGGGGCGTTGGCGAGCATGGTCAGCAGCCCGCCGTACGCGTGGGCGTCGACCAGCGGCTCCTCGGGCGGCGAGCACAGCCGCAGGGCGACCACGGCGACGCGGAACGACTCGTGCAGCCGGTCGACGGGCGTCACGGTGCCCAGCCCGCACGGGCTGGCGACGACCGTGTCGTGGTCGGCCGGCAGCACCACCACGTGCATCGGGCCGTGGCGGGTGGGGATGACGTCCTCCGGCCCGCCGGGGTGCTGCTGCCACTGGGCGAAGAGCGGGGCGGCGGCGATGCGGTACTCGCCCTGGACGGTCAGTCCGAGGGCCTCGGCCGCGGCCACCCGTTCCTCGGCGGAGGACTGGCGATCGAGCATGATCGCCGCGTGGCGGCGGATGTCGTCGCGGCGCACCAGCCCGTGCCGTGCGCGGACCGCGAGGGACAGTCGCTCGAGGGTGATGCCGTCGTTGGCCGCGGGCTCGCCGTCGCGCTCCAGCCAGACCTCCAACCCGTCGGCGGTGGTGAGGCGCAGGGCGGCGGGTACCTCCGGAGCTGGACCGTCCAGCAGGTCCCCCTTGGGGCCGACACGCACGCAGGCCGCCTCGGAGATCCGGCGGAAGCCGGCCGGGCAGCCCGCGAGCGACGCGGCGGCGGCCAGCAGCCCACGGGTGTTGACGTGACCCACGACGAGCTCGTCGAAGCAGGCGATCACGCGCAGCCCCAGGCTGGCGCTCGGGTCGAGTCGGGCGATGCGCCCCAACAGCTCCTGCACCTCACCACCTCCTCGTGGCGTCGCGGTCAGTCGGCAAGGATCTTCTCCACCCAGGAGTTCCGCACGTGGATCATCCGTCGACCCACCGCCGTGTGCGGCGCGAAGAGGTCGCAGCCGTGGAAGGCGCCGCCGAACACGTGCAGCTCCGCGTCCCCGCCCGCGCGCCAGATCCGGTCGGCGTAGGCCATCGCCTCGTCGCGGAAGATCTCGGCGGCTCCGACGTCGATGAAGGCCGGGGGGAGACCGGTGAGGTCCTCAGCGCGGGCGGGAGCGGCGTACGGCGACACCCCGGCGCCTCCGCGAGCGGGCCCCAGCAGGGCGTCCCAGCCGGTCTCGTTGCTGACCCGGTCCCACACCCCGACACCGTCGAACTGGTGGGTGGAGTGGGTCAGGCCGCGGTCGTCGAGCATCGGGTAGTCGAGCACCTGCCCGCACAGCCTCGGCCCGCCGCGGTCCCGGGCCTGCAGGGCGATGCCGGCGGCCAGTCCGCCGCCCGCGCTGGCGCCTGCCACCAGCAGGCGGTCGAGGCGGATCTGCAGGTCGGTGTGGTGCGAGGCGACCCACTCCAGAGCGGCGTACACGTCCTCGCGCGGGTAGGGGTCGGGGTGCTCCGGCGCCAGGCGGTACTCCACGGTCACCAGCACGACCCCGAGCGAGTCGACCCAGTCCAGGACCAGGTCGATCCCGCTGAACCGGTCGCCGAACATCATCCCGCCGGAGTGGGCGTAGACCACCCCGGGGCGCGGTCCGGTCAGGCCGGCGGGGCGCAGCACGCTCACGACGATCTCGTCGCCGAGGTGCCCGGGGACCGGCAGGTCGAGACGCTCGATGCGGCGCTGCGCGAGCAGGTCGTCGATGGGGGCGGAGGCGTAGGAGGTGCGCATGAAGTCGAGCAGCGCAGGCGTGATCGTCGGCGGGAACATGCCGCCGACCACCGCCAGACCGGCCTTGAGCTCGGCATCGAACTCCGGCCGAGGAGCTGCTGTCACGGAGGAACCGTAGCCCGACCGCCATGTGTCGGGCATCACAGCCGGATCTGCGTTGCCGTGGCGGTACCGAGCGAGCGCGGCACCCACGACGGTGAGGGCACCCGCCGGACGGTCCGGGCGGGCGGAGGAGGAGAACGATGACCAAGTCGATCGACGCGGGCGGCATCGACGCCGTCCTGACGCGCGGTGTCGAGTCCGGTGCGGTGCCGCACGTGGCCGCGATCGTGGCGGACGCCGATGGTGTCCTCTACGAGGGTGGAGCCGGCGTACGTATCAACGGGGAGTCCGACGACCCGGTCGGCGCCTCGACGCAGTTCCGCATCATGTCGATGACCAAGATGGTCGCCACCACCGCCGCGCTGCAGCAGCGCGAGCGGGGCCAGCTCGACTTCGATGCCCCCGTCTCGGAGTACTGCCCCGAGTTCGCGGACGTGAAGGTCCTCGAGGGGTGGGACGGCGACACCCCGATCCTGGTCGACCCGCGAACCCCCGCCACCGTGCGCCACCTCGTCACCCACACCAGCGGTCTGGGCTACTGGTTCTGGAACGACGACCTCGTGAAGTACGAGTCGGCCACCGGCATCCCCAACGTCGTGCCCGGGTCGGCCGAGGCGTTCAAGGCGCCCATGACCTCGCACCCCGGTGAGCGGTTCGAGTACGGCATCAACACCGACTGGCTCGGGAAGGTCGTCGAGTCCGTCGCCGGGACCACCCTCGACGTCGTGATCCGCGACAACATCACCACGCCGCTCGGCATGAGCGACACGATGTTCGCCCTCGACGCAGCCCGGCAGGACAACGTCGTCATGGTCCACGTGCAGGGCGAGGACGGCGCCTGGGGCTCGGCCGGCGGCATCCTCAACGACTCCCCGGACTGGTGGGCCGGCGGCCACGGCCTCTACTCCACGCCGCGCGACTACATCCGCTTCCAGCAGGCGCTGCTGCGCGGCGGCGAGCTCGACGGCGTGCGCATCCTCGAGCAGTCGACCGTCGACGAGGCGTTCTCCCACCAGCTCGGCGACCTGACGTTCCCGGCCGAGATCCCGACCGCGGACCCGCCGATCACCGACACCCTGCGCGTCGGCCCCGGCTGGACCTGGGGGTACGGGCTGCTCATCAACAACGAGGACGTGCCCGGCGGCCGTCGCGCCGGCACCGGTGCGTGGGCAGGCCTGTTCAACACTCACTTCTTCATCGACCGCACCACTGGTGTGTGCGCCTCGATCTACACCAACTCGCTGCCGTTCATCACGCCCGGTGCCTGGGGCCTGTACGGCGAGTTCGAGCAGGCGGTGTACGCCGGGCTGTGAGTGGACCGCCGTCGGAGGGTGGGCTCAGGCTCCGCGCCCACCCTCCGAGGCGGGCTCAGGCCCCGCCGCAGCCGTTGTAATAGCTCTCCGTGGGGATGAACTTCGCCTGGCTCTTGCGAATCCATCCGCCGTCGAAGGAGCTGACCTTCTTGCTCTCGGTGATGGAGTAGCCGAAGTTCTTGCCGTTCAGCATCGCCGAACGCTTCCAGGTCACCGTGAACTTCCCGTTGTCCTTGGACTCGACCTCGCGGTAGGGGCAGCTCTTCCACAGCCCGATGACCTCAACCGCCCTGCCGGGCGCCGCCCAGGCATAGCCGTCGTCTGTCGCCGACCAGAGGAGGACCTGCGAGGCGATGCGGAACTTCTTGCCCTTCTTCTTCGCCTTCTGGGGCTCGATCACCGGGACCTGCAGCGGGGTGATGAGCTCGCTCGCCTCGCTGGTGTCGAGGACCTTGCGTCCGCCATCGAACTCAGCCGACGCGACGGTCAAGCGGATCTCCTCGCCCGTGCCGTACCCCAGGTCCATCAGTGCACCCGCCGCCTTGCATTCGAGGCGAACGTTCAAGGACTTCTCACCCCCGTACGTCGAGGCATAGACGTCGTCGGTCGAGACGGTGCCTCTCGGCTCCGCATCCTCGTCCGTGCCTGCCACCTCGAAGACGACCTCCCAGCCGTCTGCGTACTCCGTGTCCGCGAAGGCCTTGCCCGTGCCTGGTAGCACCATCGAGATGCTCGCGTAGGCGTCTTTGCCGCATCCCCGGCTCGTGGATCCGAGGTTGTAGTCGTACTCAATATTGATGCCGGTGATCGCACCGTCGTCGGCTGCATGGACTGGGCTGGCCATCAGCGGGACGAGAGTGCTGGTCAGGGTGGTCAGGGCGAGAGCAGCTGCGGCTCGGGACAAGTGGCGCGTCATGCGTCCGAAGGTAAAGAGTGACGTTGTTGTAGCCGGTCTTCTTCAAAGAGTCCGAACAACTCCGAACGCTTGGGGCACGGCCACATTCGGGTCAGCGGCTCTCGACCGGCTCCGGCTCCTCGGTGATCGGTGCGCTCGGGGTGGCTTCCACCTCGGTGCTCGCGGCGGAGACGTTGCCGTGCACGTCCACGCTGGTGACGTAGAACCAGTACGCCACATCGTTGACAAGTCCGCCGACGCTCATCGTGTTGCTCGTCGTCGTCGTGACCAGGGTCCACCCGGAGTCGGCGGTGCGCATCCAGATCTCGTGGTGCGCGAAGTCGTCCGGCAGGTCACGAGTCCACATCAGCTCGACGGTGGTGTCGCCCGCGGTGGCCATGAGGTCGGTCGGAGCCGCGGGAGGGGTGAGGTCGAGCGCCGTGAGAGTCCGTGGCCGGGACTGAGCGGGGACGGCCCCCTCGTGCCGCAGGACCACGGCGCGGTACGAGTCCGCGCCCAGATCCGGACGGAGTTCGACCTCGGCGCGGCCCTTACGGTCGACCTCGGTGCGCGCGACCGTCGTCCACGAGCCGCCGCTGCGCACCTGCAGGGCGACGGGGCGTCCCTTGCGCACCGGCGTGGCCTTGATCAGTGCGGTGGCTTCGTCGCCTTCGGCGACCTCGTCGTCGACGAACGCCAGCGACACCTTCTGCTTCTGGACTGTGAGCTTCGTGGACCGGCTCGCGGCGGCGGTGTACTTCTTCTGGCCGACGGTGACCGTCCCGACGACGGCGCGCAGCGGCGCGGACGTCTTGGGGGTGGTGAGCCGCCCGGTGACCTTGCCGGAGCTGCCGGTACGTCCGTCAGCGATCGCCTTCCAGCGGCCGTCGTCCCGCCTCTGGATCGTCACCTTGCGGCTGATGGCCGGGCGGACGGTGACCTTGACCTGGTACTTCTCCCCGCGGATTCGCTTCGACGGAGACACTGACAGCGCCACGGTCGACTTCACGACGGTGATCTTCGGCTCCGGCTCCGGCTTGCTGTCCCCGCCTCCGGGCAGGGTCTTGCCGTAGTAGTAGGGGGCGGGGTTGGACTCGCACGCGACTCCGTCGTTGTCGCTGTCGAGGTTGTGTGGGTCCGAGGACGGGCCGCCGGCCTTGAGATAGAAGATCTGCGCGGCCTTCTGGCTCGCGAAGTCGCCGCAGTCGCGATCCACGAAGGCCGATGCGGACGGTGCGGTGAGGACCGCGAGCGAGGTGCTCAGTGCAGTGGACAGGACCAAGATGGTCAGGCGCCGGATCAAGGGGCTCTCCGAGACGTGGGGTAGTGGGGCGCGCTGACGCTAGACCTGAAAGTAAAGGCTGTCCCGCGAATCGCTCAGAAATACCCGCAGGAGTATGTGCTCCTCCGTCACGCGTCGTAGCTGACGCGCAGCTCCTCGCTCACCGGGTGCGCCTGGCAGGTGAGCACGTAGCCGGCGGCGCGCTCGCCGTCGTCGAGCGCGTGGTCCTGGTCCATGACGGCGCGGCCGAGCAGGACCTTGGCGCGGCAGGTGCCGCAGGCGCCGCCGGCGCAGGAGTACGGCGCGTCCACGCCCTCGCGCAGCGCGGCGTCGAGCACGGTGTCGCCGCTGGAGCGCAGCGCGAACGAGGTGTCCTGGCCGGCGAGGGTGACGGTCACCTGGCTCTCCACGTCGAGCGCGAGGTCGGCGTGGGCCTGCTCGGTGTGGAACACCTCGGTCAGCACCTGGCCCCCGCGAGCGGGCAGCGCGGCCGAGAGGTCCTCGACCAGCTGCTCGGGGCCGCAGAGGAACCACCGGTCCACGTCGCCGGGCACCAGGTCGTCGAGCAGCGCGGCGTCGATGCGCCCGGCGCGCGCGGTCCGTGCGGCGGCACCGAGCTCGCGCGACAGCACGTGGTGGACGGTCAGCCTGCCGGCGTACTGCTCGGCGAGGGCGTCGACCTCGGCGCGCAGCATCGTGGAGGCGGTGGTGCGGTTGCCGTAGACCAACGTGGCGGTCGAGCGCGGCTCGGCCTCGAGGGTCTCGGCGAGGATCGCGAGCACCGGGGTGATTCCGGAGCCGGCGGCGACGCCGACGTGGCGGCGCTCGGCCTCGGGTTCGGTGTCGTGGCCGAAGCGGCCGGCCGGCGTCATCACGTCGAGGATGTCGTCGGCGCGCAGCCGCCCGTGGACGTAGCCGGAGAAGGCACCGCCCTCGATCCGCTTCACCGCGACCCGCAGCGTGCCCGCGGGGGAGGGGAGCAGGGAGTAGGACCGGCGCAGGTCCTCACCGTCGACCACCGCGCGCAGCGTCACGTGCTGCCCCGCACGGTGCTCGTACGCCGCCGCCAAGTCGGCCGGGACCGTGAACGTCACCACCGTCGACTCGGCCGTGTCCGCCTCGACCGAGGCCACGCGCAGCGGGTGGAACCGCGGGACCGACCGCCCGGCGTCGCCGCCCGACTCGGCCGCGGGAGAAGCGGCGGTCAGGTCGTCGGTCAGGCGCCGCCAGGTGCGGTACTCCGAAGGCGTCAGCGACCGCCCGAAGACCGTCGAGATCGCGGCGTTGCGGTCGAGGTAGGCCTGCTCGTTGCGGCGCCACGCGCGCAGGTAGCGGTAGAACGGCACGCTCGGGTGCAGGTGATGGACCAGGTGGTAGTTCTGGTAGACGAACAGCGGCGTCATCCAGCCCTCGCCGCCCACGCGGATGCGGGTCGCGCGGTACTTGTCCTGCCGGCCGGTGAACGGCAGTCCGTGGTGCGGCAGGTAGTCGAACCACCACGCCAGCACGCCCAGGCCGAGCCGCTGCGGGATGAGGAACGCGACCGCCAGGGTGGTGCCGTGCCCGGCCGCGACCAGCCAGCCGAAGGCCCCGACGACGGTCGCGAACATCAGAGACGTCGCGACGACCTCGCCGCGGGGGCGCTGGGGGATGCGCCGCAGGTAGAAGACGAAGTACCAGAGGTCGATGGTCATCCAGCGGAACGGCAGCTGCCACCACGGGCCCTCGCTGGTCCACGCGTCGGGGTCGACCGACTTCTCCTCGTTGGTGTTGCGGTGGTGCTCGATGTGGATGAATCCGATCATTGGGAACGTGCCGTAGGGCGCCACGAACGGCACCGACAGGTGACCCATCAGGTTGTTGAGCCGGTCGCTGGTGCTCACCGCGTGGTGCGTCGCCTCGTGCAGCACGCTGAACATGAGGAACGTGACCGCCGTGCCCATCGGCACCGTGAGCCAGGGCGACCATCCCGCGGCCAGCACGGCGTACATCTCGAGCGCGAAGAGCGCCAGCGTGCCGGCGTACAGGGCGAGCGTCGGCCAGGCGACGGGCGGCACCCGCTCGCCGGGGTCAGGCAGCCCGGAGACGGGCAGCGGCTGCGCGGCGGCGGGGGAGAGGGGCGCGGTCGACATGGGGCTCCAGATCGTCGAGGGTCACGCCATGCTTGACAAATAGGGTCGATCTGTCAAGCACCTGTCCGGTGCAGCCCTCTCGCCTCAGCGGCGGAGCAGGGCGGCGTACCCCTCACGGTAGGTGGGGTACGCGGGGGTCCAGCCGCTCGCGCGCAGCCGAGCGTTCGAGATGCGCTTGCCGTGGGGCGTGGCGTCGGTGCCGGCAGTGGCGTCGGCGGCGGGCGGCGGGTCCTCGCCGAGGAGGCGGGCGACCTCGCGGGCCACGTCACCCAGGAGGGCCGGCTCGTCGTCGTTGCCGAGGTACACCGGGTCCGGTGCCTCGGTCCGGGTGAGCAGGTGCACGACGGCCGCGGCCGCGTCGTCACGGTGGATCCGGTTGGTCCAGCGCCCGGGGTCGGGGTCCGCCCCCTCGCGCACCCGGTCGAGGAGACGGGTGCTGTCCCCGGCGTACAGGCCCGAGCAGCGCAGCACGGTGCCGTGGGGAAGTCGCTCGTGGAAGAGCTGCTCCGCCTCGAGCAGCATCCTCGCGGGACCGTCGGCCGGCGCCGGAGGCGTGTCCTCGGTGACCGGTGAGCCGTCCTGGGGCTCGCCGTGCACCCCGGTGGAGGACACCAGGACCGCCCGCTCGGGCAGCCGGCCAGTGGCGGCGACGGCGTCCAGGGCGCGGCGCATCCCGTCGACGTACGTCGCGCGGTAGGCCTCCTCGGTCCGCGGTCGGGCGGTGAGCGCGACGACGAGGAACCGCAGGGACAGGTCGGGCAGGGCGGGCACGTCGGTGGTGAGGTCCACCGAGAGCCCGGTCAGTGGAGCGGGCACCTTCGCGGCGTCGCGGCGCAGGGCCAGCACGCGGTGGCCGCGCTCGGCCAACCTCAACCCGATGCGGGACCCGAGGTCCCCGCAGCCGACCATCAGCACGTCGTACCCCTGATCACTGTCCACGCCGTCGAGACTAGGGCGACCGACGGCCGGGAATGGGCGAAGACCCTGCCGACTTCGTACCCTGGACCCAGAGGCCCGGACGTCCTGATCCGGGCCTTCGGCACGTCTGGACGGAGAACGTGGTGAGCGTCACCCCCACCGAGCACACCCCTGAGCCCTCGCAGCACCTCCACCCCACGGAGCACACCGTGCGGGCGGCGCTGCGCTCCCCGCGGCTGCTGCGCACCGAGGTCCTCGCCGGCCTCGTCGTCGCGCTGGCGCTGATCCCCGAGGCGATCTCGTTCTCGATCATCGCCGGGGTCGACCCGCAGGTCGGCCTCTTCGCGTCCTTCACCATGGCGGTGGCGATCTCGTTCCTGGGCGGTCGCCCGGCGATGATCTCGGCCGCGACCGGGGCCATCGCCCTGGTCATCGCGCCGGTGATGCGCGACTACGGCTACGACTACCTCATCGCCACCGTGCTGCTCGGCGGCGTCCTGCAGATGCTGCTCTCGCTGGTGGGCGTCGCCCGGCTGATGCGGTTCATCCCGCGCTCGGTGATGGTCGGCTTCGTCAACGCCCTGGCGATCCTCATCTTCGGCGCCCAGATCGAGCACCTCGTCGACGTCCCGTGGGCGGTCTACCCGCTGGTGGCCGTCGGCATCGCGGTCATCGTCGGCTTCCCCCGGGTCAACTCCGTCATCCCGGCCCCGCTCGTCGCGATCGTGGCGCTCACCGCCTTCACCCTCGTCGCGGCCGTGACCGTGCCCGAGGTCGGCGACCAGGGCGAGCTGCCCGACAGCCTGCCCGCGTGGTTCGTCCCCGACGTGCCGTTCTCGGTGGAGACGCTGGAGATCATCGCGCCCTACGCGCTGGCGATGGCCCTCGTCGGCATCCTGGAGTCGCTGCTGACCGCCAAGCTCGTCGACGACATCACCGACACCCACTCCGACAAGACCCGCGAGGCGATGGGCCAGGGCGCCGCCAACGTCATCACCGGATTCTTCGGCGGGATGGGCGGCTGCGCGATGATCGGCCAGACGATGATCAACGTGAAGGTCTCCGGCGCCCGCACCCGGATCTCGACCTTCCTGGCCGGTGTCTTCCTGCTCGTCCTCGTCGTCGGCTTCGGCGACGTCGTCGCGCTCATCCCGATGGCTGCGCTGGTCGCGGTGATGATCATGGTCTCGGTCGCCACCTTCGACTGGCACTCGATCCAGCCGAGCACGCTGCGCCGGATGCCCAAGTCCGAGACCACCGTCATGGTCTCGACCGTCGCGGTCACGGTGCTCACCCACAACCTCGCGATCGGCGTCGGGGTCGGCGTGCTCGTGGCGATGACCCTCTTCGCCCGTCGGGTCGCCCACATGACCGACACCCACCGCGAGCTCGTCGAGGACGAGCAGGGCGTCAAGGCGGTCTACCGCGTGACCGGCGAGCTGTTCTTCGCCTCCAGCAACGACCTCTACACCCAGTTCGAGTACGCCGAGGACCCCGACCGAGTCGTCGTGGACCTGTCGGACTCCCACATCTGGGACGCCTCCACCGTCGCGGCGCTCGACGCGATCGTCACCAAGTACGAGCGGCGCGGCACCGCGGTCGAGATCACCGGCCTGAACGATGCCAGTGCCGAGCGGCACGCCCGGCTGACGGGGGAGCTGCCGTAGCCCGGCGTCGCGCCTTCTTGCAACCGCTTCGCAGAAGCAAGTGGCTCTCGTCTAGGGTTCTGGGCATGAGCCCCTTCCGTGCCCCCCGTGCCCCCCGTGCCCCCCGGGCCGCCCTCGCGGCCGCTGCCGTCCTCGCCCTGTCCCTCACCGCCTGCGGCACCGACTCGGACGTGGCCGAGGACGGCGAGCTGCGCATCGTCACGACCGTCGCGCCGATCACCTCGATCACCGCGGCCGTGGCCGGCGACCGCGCCACGATCGAGGGCCTGGTGCCGGAGGGCACCAACTCCCACACCTTCGAGCCGCCGCCGAGCGCCTCCGCGCTGCTGGAGCGGGCCGACCTGGTGCTCGTCAACGGGCTCCGGCTGGAGGAGCCGACGGTGGAGCTGGCCGAGGCCACGATGAGCGGGGACGGGCGGCTGGTCGAGCTCGGCACCGAGGTGCTCCCGGAGTCGGACTACCTCTACGACTTCTCCTTCCCCGAGGAGGACGGCAAGCCCAACCCCCACCTGTGGACCGACCCGACCTGGGCGATCCGCTACGCCGAGCTCGTCCACGAGAACCTCGTGGACCTCGACCCCGAGGGCGAGGCGACGTACGACGCCAACCTCGCCTCCTTCGAGCAGCAGGCCACCGAGCTCTCCGACGCGCTGCGCGCCGACCAGGAGTCGGTGCCCGCCGACGAGCGGGTGCTGCTGACCTACCACGACGCCTACGCCTACTTCGCCGAGACCTACGACTGGCAGGTCATCGGCGCCATCCAGCCCGAGGACTTCGCAGAGCCGACGCCGAAGGAGGTCGCGCGGCTCATCGACCAGGTCCGCGAGCAGGAGGTGCCGACGATCTTCGGCTCCGAGGTCTTCCCCTCCGACGCACTGGAGGAGATCGGCCGCGCCACCGGTGCGCGCTACGAGGACACGCTGCGTGACGACGACCTGCCCGGTGCTCCCGGCGACCCCGAGCACTCCTGGCTGGGCCTGATGCGCTCCAACTACGTCACCATGCTCACCGGTCTCGGCGGCAGCGCCCCGACCCTCGAGGCGCTCGACGTCACCCCGGCCGTCCCGGACGAGGCGACCTACCCCCAGTGAGTCCCGGTGAGCCAGTGACCCCCGGTGAGTCGGTGACCGCCGTGATCGGTGCTGTTGGATGGGCACCGTGAACGAGCCCCTGGTCCGCCTCGACTCCGTCGAGCTGTCGTACGACGGTGCGCCGGTGCTCGCGGGGGTCGACCTGACCCTGCGGGCCGGTGACTTCGTCGGCGTGGTCGGTCCGTCCGGGGCCGGCAAGACCACCCTGCTGCGGCTGGCGCTCGGCACTCTGCGCCCGACCACGGGGCGGGTCGAGCGGGCCCGCGGGCTGCGGGTGGGCTACGTCCCGCAGCTGGAGACGGTCAGCTGGTCCTTCCCGGTGACCGTGGCCGAGTGCGTGCTGATGGTGCGCAGCGACCGGTGGCTGCCCTGGGCGACCCGCGCCGAGCGGCGGGCGGTCACCGAGGTGCTGGACCGGCTGGGCATCGCCCACCTCGCCGACCGGCACATCCGTGAGCTCTCGGGAGGTCAGCAGCAGCGGATGTTCCTGGCCCGCGCGCTGCTGCGCGACCCGCAGCTGCTGCTCCTCGACGAGCCCACCAGCGGCATCGACGTCGCGACCCGGCACGAGATGCTGCACCTGCTCGGGCACCTGCACGACGACGGGATGACCATCCTGCTGACCACCCACGACCTCAACGGCGTCGCGGCGCACGTGCCGGACCTGGTCGCGATGAACGGCACCGTGCTGCGGCGCGGCGCCCCGGCCGACGTGATGACCCCGACCGTCCTCGAGCAGACCTTCGGGGCGCCGATGGACGTGCTGGAGCACCTCGGCATGCCGGTCGTGCTCGATCGCAAGCGCCACCCCCGCCGGCCGGTGGTGGAGGCCCCGTGATCGAGACCCTCCTGGAGCCCTTCGGCTACGCCTTCTTCGTCAAGGGCGTCGTCGTGGCGACCCTGGCCGGCGCGCTGTGCGGGCTTGTCGGCGTCTACGTCGTGCTGCGCGGCATGAGCTACATCGGCCACGGGCTCTCGCACGCGATCTTCGGCGGCTTCGCCGCGAGCAGCGTCATCGGCCTCAACTACGTCCTCGGCGCGGGCATCTGGGGCTTCGCCTCGGCGCTGGCGATCAACCGGGTCTCGCGGGCGCACCGGATCGGCGCGGACGCCGCGATCGGCGTCATCACCACCGCCTCCTTCGCCCTGGGTGTCGCGCTGCTGACCGTCTTCGGCAACCGCGGACCGAGCTTCGACGCGGCTCTCTTCGGCAGCATCATCGGCATCTCGACCGGCGACGTGTGGACGCTCGTGGCCGTCAGTGCACTGACCGTCGCCGTCGTCCTGACCCGCTACCGGGCGCTGCTCTTCGCCACCTTCGACCCCGAGGTCGCCGACGTCAGCGGCGTGCGCGTCGCGCGCACCGACGCGCTGCTCATGCTGGTGCTGTCCCTGGCGATCCTCGCCACGCTGTCGATCATCGGCGTGACCCTGGTGGCGGCCACCCTGGTGATCCCGGCGGTCGTCGCGCGGATGCTCACCCACCGGTTCGCCACGATGCTGTGGCTCTCCAGCGCGATCGGCGCGTTGTGCGGCCTGGTCGGCATGAACCTCAGCTACCACCTCGACGTGCCCTCGGGCACCACCATCGTGCTGACCGGGGCGACGGTGTTCGCGCTGGTGCTGATGGCCACCGGTGGTCGCGGCCTGCAGCGTGCTCCGCGGGCGGCGGTCCTGTGAGCGGGGACGCCGTGGAGGCGGTGCTGCAGACGCTGCGCGAGCGCGGGCACCGGATCACCATGCCGCGCCGTGCGGTCATCGACGCGCTGTCGCGGGCCGAGGGCCACCCCACGGTCGAGCAGATCACCGCCGACATCGCCGAGCGGTGGCCGGGCATCCACCTCACCACCGTCTACCGCACCCTCGAGACGCTGGCCGAGGTCGGCGTCGTCACCCACGTCCACCTCGCGTCGGGCACCGCCTACCACCTCGCCGACACCGCCGGCGGGATGCCGGCGCACGTGCACGCGCAGTGCCGCACCTGCCACCGGGTCATCGACCTGCCCGACGACGTCCTCGACGACGTACGCCGCCGGCTCGACGCCTCCGCAGGCTTCCGCCTCGACCCGCACCACGTGGCGCTGTCCGGGCTCTGCCGCGACTGCGCCGACGACTGAGGGCTGGTCAGCGGCGGGGGAGCACCACGCTCAGCCCGTCCTCGGCGACGAGAGAGCCGGCGATCCGGCCACCCAGGGTCTCGGCGACCGCTCGCGCCCGCAGCAGGGCACGCTCGGCCTCGGGCGTCGGGTCGTGGACCGACGACGCGAGGACCTGCACCGTCGCCCGGACGTGCCGCTCCTCGCCGTCGAGCGCCAGGCGCACCGCTCGTCCGCGGTGGGCCAGCACGGCGGCCAGCACCTCGTCGAGCAGCTGCTCCAGCGGCCCCGGGGTGACGACCAGGGAGCCGTCGCCGAGCAGCTCGGCCCCGATCTCGACGTCGGCCACCGACAGGGTGTCGGCCCAGCGCTGGGCCAGTGCGGGCGCCACCAGCGACAGCGGCAGCTGCGCGCCGGCGACGACGGGGTGGTTGCGGGTGTCCTCGAGGACCTCGCCGACGGCGCGGTCGAGCCGGTCCACGTGCCGGGCCGCGACCTCGGCGGCCTCCACGAGGTCCGGCGGCGCGTCGTCGCGGTCGGTGAGCTCGTGCAGCGCCAGGCGCAGCCCGGTCAGCGGGGTCCGCAGCTCGTGGGAGGCCCGCAGCGCCAGGGCCCGCTCGCGCTCCAGGGAGCCGCGCAGCTGCTCGGCGCCGCCCTGCAGCGCCGTGCCGATCGCTCGCGCCTCGGAGATGCGGGTGCGGGGGATGCGCAGGTCGGAGCGACCGCGGGCCAGGGCGTTCGCGGCACCGGCGAGCTGCTGGAAGGGGCGCGACAGGCCGGCGGCGACCAGGGCGCCGAGCACCACCGCGAGCACGACCAGGGCCGAGCCGAGGGCCAGCAGCGACGGCAGGGCGGCCGAGACCAGCCGGTCCACCTCCCGCATCGGGGCGGCGACCTCCACCGTGACGGCCTCGACGGTGGCAGAGGCGGTGATCGCGTCGCCGCGGTCCTCCTCGCGCCATTGCGGCCCGGTCGCCACGGTGCTGCCCTGTCCCTCGATGCTCACGGCGACCGAGCGGTCGGGCAGCGCGAACGGCCCCAGCGCCTCCGCGGACGGCGGCGGCTGGTCGGCGGACAGGCCCTGCCCGAGGAGCGTGGCGGTCACCAGCGCCTCGCGCTGCACCTGACGACGGACGTCGTCCTCGGCGAGGTCGGTGATGGTCACCGCGCGGAAGAGGATGAAGGTGGCGACGACGACGACGCCCAGGAGCCCGAAGGCGAGGGTCAGTCGGGAGCGCACGTGTCGTCCTCGAGCCGGAACCCGACGCCGCGGACGGTGACGACCTCGACGTCCGCGCCGGCGTCCTCGAGCTTGGCGCGCAGCCGGCCCATCGTGACGTCGAGGGTCTTGGTGGAGCCGAACCAGTTCTCGTCCCACACGGTGGCCATCAGCGTCTCCCGGGTCACGACCGACCCGCGTTCGGCGTCGAGGAGTGCCAGCACACCGAACTCCTTGGTGGTCAGGGTCAGCTCCTGCTCGCCGACCCAGACCCGGCGGGCGGCGGTGTTGACGCGCAGGGCCCCGGCGGCGGGGGCCCCGGGAGCGGGGGCGGTGTGGCCGGTCGACGGGCTGCTCGGTGCTGAGGCCGCCGGGGGCGGGGGTGCGGCCGCCTCGTCGGCACCGGTCGGCGCGGGCGCGCCGCCCAGGGTGCGCGCCGCCCGGCGGGCCAGCGCCCGGACGCGGGCCTGCATCTCCGCGATCGGGAACGGCTTGGGCAGGTAGTCGTCGGCCCCGTAGTCCAGCCCCACGACCCGGTCGAGCTCGTCGGAGCGGGCGGTGAGGATCATGATCCCGCCGTCGTACCCCTCCTCGCGGGCCTGGCGGCACACGTCGAGCCCGTCCATGTCGGGCAGGCCGAGGTCGAGCAGCACCACGTGCGGGACCGCGCGGATCGCGTCGAGGGCCTCGGCCCCCGTGGTCACCCAGGTCACGGCGTACCCCTGCCGCTCGAGCATCCGCTTCAGCGTCAGCGCGATGTCCTCGTCGTCCTCGACGATGAG
>Ga0208330_1000064_pt1 | contig 66575 bp, 52 predicted proteins | sample DeeseametaMP1896_FD_184180 | JGI IMG/M metagenome (GOLD analysis project Ga0208330, IMG submission 184180) | Marine microbial communities from the Deep Pacific Ocean - MP1896 (SPAdes) | ecosystem: Environmental > Aquatic > Marine > Oceanic | place: East of Hawaii, North Pacific Ocean | collected... | reverse complement strand
GCAAGCCGCTGCCACAGGGCGGCCTGCTGAAATATATCCACGGCGGCGAGTACCACGCCTATAACCCGGATGTGGTGTTTTCGCTGCAAAAGGCGGTGAAGTCCGGCGAATTCTCGGATTATCAGGACTACGTCGACCAGGTCAGCTCGCGCCCGCCGGCGGTGCTGCGCGATCTGTTCAAGGTCAAACCGCTCGGCCAGCCGATTTCCATTGACGACGTCGAGCCGATCTCGGCCATCGTCAAGCGCTTCGACTCGGCAGGCATGAGCTTGGGCGCGCTGTCGCCCGAGGCCCACGAGGCCCTGGCGATTGCCATGAACCGCCTGGGAGGCCGCTCCAATTCCGGCGAGGGCGGCGAAGACCCGTCGCGCTACGGCACGGAGCGGATGTCGAAGATCAAGCAGGTCGCGTCCGGCCGCTTCGGTGTAACCCCGCATTACCTGGTGAACGCCGAGGTGCTGCAGATCAAGATCGCCCAGGGCGCCAAGCCCGGCGAAGGTGGCCAGCTGCCAGGCCACAAGGTCAATCAGATGATCGCGCGGCTGCGTTATTCCAAGCCGGGCGTCGCGTTGATTTCGCCACCACCGCATCACGACATCTATTCCATCGAGGATCTGGCGCAGCTGATCTTCGATCTCAAGCAGGTCAACCCCCAGGCGCTGGTGTCGGTCAAACTGGTCTCCGGGCCGGGCGTCGGCACCATCGCGGCCGGCGTGGCCAAGGCCTATGCCGATCTGATCACCGTCTCCGGTTACGACGGCGGCACCGGCGCGAGCCCGCTCACCTCGGTGCGCTACGCCGGCACCCCGTGGGAGCTGGGCCTGGCCGAAACCCACCAGACACTGCGCATGAACGATCTGCGCGGCCGTGTGCGCCTGCAGACCGATGGCGGCCTGAAAATCGGCGTGGACGTGATCAAGGCTGCGATGCTGGGCGCGGAATCCTACGGTTTTGGCACCGGGCCGATGGTGGCGCTGGGGTGCAAGTATCTGCGGATCTGCCATCTCAACAACTGCGCCACCGGCGTGGCGACGCAGAATCAGGTGCTGCGGCTCAAGCATTTCATCGGCCTGCCGGAGATGGTCGAGAACTTCTTCCGCTTCATCGCCGAAGACGTCCGCCAGCAGCTCGCGGCCCTCGGCGCACGATCGATGGAGGAACTCATCGGCCGCACCGATCTGCTGGACATTGATCCGGGCATCACACCGAAGCAGAACCGCCTCGACCTGACGCCAATCCTGTCGGTCGACAGCCTGGCCGACACCCGCCCGCACATCTGCCTGCAGCCGCATAACGAGCCTTACGACAAGGGCGAGCTGGCCGAGGAAATGGTCGCGGCCTGCCTGCCGGCGATCGAATCGAAGTCCGGTGGCAGGTTCCCGTTCCGCATCGCGAACTACCATCGCTCCATCGGTGCGAGGCTGTCCGGCGAGATCGCCAAGCGCTATGGCAACGATGGCATGAACGATGCGCCGATCACCATCGAGCTGAATGGAACCGCCGGACAGAGCTTTGGCGTGTGGAACGCTGGCGGCCTGCATCTGGACCTGGTCGGCGATGCCAACGACTACGTCGGCAAGGGCATGGCCGGTGGTCGCATCACCATTCGCCCGCCGGAGAAAAGTGCGTTCAAGACTCAGGACACGACCATCATCGGCAACACCTGTCTCTACGGGGCCACCGGCGGCTCGTTATACGCGGCCGGCCGCGCGGGTGAACGCTTTGCGGTGCGCAATTCAGGCGCACTGGCCGTGGTCGAGGGTTGTGGCGATCACGGCTGCGAATACATGACAGGCGGCGTGGTCTGCGTGCTCGGCTCCACCGGCGTCAACTTCGGCGCCGGCATGACCGGCGGCTTCGCCTATGTGCTGGATCGCGACCGGCATTTTGTCGACCGGTACAATCACGAGTTGATCGACATCCATCGGCTGGTGGCCGAGCACATGGAAGGCCACCGCCACTATGTGCGCGACCTGATTGCCGACTATGTGCAGGTCACCGGCAGTCAGTGGGGCGCCGAGATTCTTGATGACTGGCGCGACTGGGTGGGCCGTTTCTGGCTGATCAAGCCCAAGGCCATCGATATCGGCGATCTGCTCGACGCCATCCGCCAGGCTGCCTGAGGACTAGGCAGACCATGCCCGCCACCAAGCGGGCCGATCAACCCTGCAAGGGTCAGTAAATGGGTAAGAACACCACGCAATTTCTGGATGTGCCGCGTCATGATCCGGCCAAGACCTCCGTCGAAGTCCGGATACAGGACTTTCGCGAAATCTATGGCGAGTTTGATCCGGAATCCGCCGTGCAGCAGGCCGGGCGCTGCCTGTCCTGCGGCAACCCCTACTGCGAGTGGAAATGCCCGGTCCACAACTACATCCCGAACTGGCTCAAGCTGGTCGAGGAAGGCAACCTGTTCGAGGCCGCCGAGTTGTCGCACAAGACCAACTCGCTGCCCGAGGTCTGCGGCCGTGTGTGCCCGCAGGACCGCCTCTGCGAGGGTGCCTGCACACTCAATGACGGATTCGGTGCCGTCACCATCGGTAGCATCGAGAAATATATCTCCGATGAAGCCTTCAAGCAGGGCTGGCGTCCGGACCTGTCGCAGGTCGTGGCCACCGGCAAGCGGGTCGCGATTGTTGGCGCCGGGCCGGCCGGGCTGGGCTGCGCCGATGTGCTCGCCCGCAACGGCGTGCAGGCCGTGGTCTTCGACAAGTACCAGGAGATCGGCGGCCTGCTGACCTTCGGCATTCCGCCCTTCAAGCTGGAAAAATCGGTCGTGCGCACCCGCCGCGAGATTCTCGAAGGCATGGGCGTCGAGTTCCGGCTGGGCGTGGAGATCGGAACAGACACGCCGTTTCAGGCGCTGCTCGATGAATACGATGCCGTATTCCTCGGCATGGGGACCTACACCTACATGAAAGGCGGCTTCCCCGGCGAGAACCTGGAAGGCGTCTACGATGCGCTGCCTTACCTGATCTCGAACATCAACCGCGAGCTGTTGCTGGAGAATCACCCGAGCGACTTCATCAACATGGCCGGCCAGAAGGTCGTCGTGCTCGGCGGTGGTGACACGGCGATGGACTGCAATCGCACGGCCGTACGGCAGGGTGCCGAACGCGTGCTCTGCGCCTACCGCCGCGACGAGGAGAACATGCCGGGCTCACGTCGCGAGGTGGCCAACGCCAAGGAAGAAGGCGTGCAGTTCCTCTTCAACCGCCAGCCCATCGAAATCGTGGGAGACGGCCGCGTCGAGGGCGTCAAGGTCGTGCAAACCCAGCTGGGCGCACCGGACAACCGTGGCCGTCGCAGGCCGGAGCCGGTCCCCGGCACGGAAGAGGTCGTCGACGCCGATTGCGTCATCATCGCCTTTGGCTTCCGGCCAAACCCAGCCACCTGGTTTGGCGACCACACGATCGGCATCCACGATGATGGCCGGGTACAGGTCAATGCGCAGGCCGACGGCAAGCATGCCCACGCCTTCCAGACCGGCAATCCGAAGGTGTTTGCGGGGGGTGACATGGTCCGGGGCTCCGACCTCGTCGTCACCGCCGTGTTCGAAGGCCGGGAGGCCGCCGAGGCGATCTGCGACTATCTGGAGGTCTGATTCAGGCCGCGCGGCCGGGACTGAAACGAGCGGGCGTTTAGCCGTTGAGCGGCTGCGCCAGAATCCAAAGCCCCACACCGGTGAACAGGACCATCAGCGCCAGCACGGGAATCTGGCTGAGCAGCACGGTGCGCGTATCGCGAAACTGGCGCAGCGCTTCAGCGTGGGCGATGTAAACGCTCACAACGTGCCCGAGCAGGATCAGCAACACCTGGCTGTACCACACCACCCCCATATCGGGCAGGATCGGCACGCGGCCGGTGATGGCGGTCCCGAACAGGTTCCAGCCCCAGCCAAACGGATCGGACACCAGCGCCCGGATCTTCACGCCCTGATCCAGCAACAGCGTGTAGTAGTGCGTCACGTGGTACACGACCGCGATGGGCAGCAGGCTGTACCCGAAATCCATTGCCAGATCGCGAACACTCGCCCGGGTGCGGCAAAGGCATTTGCCAAGCCAGAGAAACAGCGCCACCGCGCCAAGGTACAGAAATGGTGAGGCCACAAGACACAGCATTTCGTAGCGAATAAACCAGATGCGCACATCGCCGTAATACTGCAGGGGGTGGCGACCAAACCATTGCGTCAACAGGCCGCTCGGGTCCATCCAGAACGCGTTAAACCACGGCTTTGTCTCGCTCAGGCCGTCAAATGCGGTCGAAGACAACATGAACAGCAGGAACACAAGCAGGCTGCGGTGCTCGATGCGGGCCCCCAGCAAGCCCACGAACGGCCAGCGAAGCCAAACCCGCCTCGCCCCGTTGGCGCCCCGGTCAATCAGCACCGGCGCCATCATCGACACCAGCCGAAACATCACCGCGAAAAACTCGCCGTGGCGAAACCATGCCCGAGCGCCTACCAGGAACACGCCGAGCAGGTTGATCGCGGTGTACAGCAGCAGTGCGACCGACAGCGAGAACGGCCGGACATCCCCAAACAGTTCCAGCGCGATGAAGCCCATGTACAAGACCAGCGCCGGCCAGTACGCCAGACCTGCGGGGTAGCGAAAACGCCCGGTCGAGAAGGCCGGCCACAGACGGTCGCAAAGGCGACTCAGCGTGCGCCAAGGGTTCAGCACACCGTACCAGCCGCCGATCACAGCACTGAGGTAGGTGCCGCCCAGCACGAACAGAATCCAGAAGAACGTCATGTTGAAGTTGCGGTACGGATCGCGCGAACCGACCAGACCGGTCAGCACGGAAAACGCGAACAACAGCAACACCACCGCCCGCAGAGTGCTGATGGCGTATCCACGTCGCAGCCAACGCAAGGGCGGACTTCCGCTCAGCTCCCGGTAGCGCGGAGCGCGATCAAAATGCGACCGACCCACGAATAAACCGAACACGACGAAAGACAGCACCAGCGCGGCCATCGCACCGTAGATATAGAGCCAGTACGGCATCGGCAGCTGGTAGGGCTGCCCGAACGAATGGCCGGAAACCGGCGTGGAGAACAGGACCGCAGCAAGCAGCCCGGCACGTCGCATCACGACCGTGGGTAGACCTCCAGCGTCCCGACCTCCAGCGTGCTGCCGTGAAGCTCAAGCTGGTGCTGGCCGGCGCGATCGGCAGTGAATTCGAGCGTCTGGGGCGCTCCCGCCGGCAGCGGCAGATGATGCTCGTAACCGTGCACGTGCATCGCGTCGTCCACGGCGCTGGTGACCTCGAAGCGAACCCGATCGCCCTGCTCGACGCGAAACCGCTTGGCGACCCAGTGCTTGCCGTCGCCGAGCGCGAGCTCAAAGACCTGCATCTGCGGTGCGGAGTTCGCGGACGGCACCGCCGGCCGCATGGTCCACCACAGTCCTGCCAACAGCGCCATCGCCACCAGGGCGATGAGCAGCTGGCTAACTTTCATCGGACGCGGTCTCGCGATTGTAGGTGCGCTCCCACATCTGCAAATAGCCTTCGGCCGAGTTGTAGAGCGCATCCAGCGCCTCGCGACCACCCTCCAGACGTACTTCCTCGACAAAGTCGGCGACCAGGCCGTAGTGCGCCATGCCGACTTCGTCGATGTGCCAGAACTTGCCGCTTTCCGGGATCGTCAGCAGGCCCACGGACACTGGATCAAAGCCCGCGAACTGAGGTCCCCAGTCGGCGCCCTGGAACAGGGTGAAGGGATATTGAACCGGCTCCGAATCTCCGCCACGCGGCCCCGGATGCCCACCGAATCCATTGGCATCCGCACCGAAACCCAGCCCCAGTATCCGGTCATCCGGAACACCAGCCTTCTCACGCCAGAACTTCAACTTTTCCAGGAACTCGACGTGTTTGACGCCGTTGCCCTTGTACGGATAGATGATGCCGCCGCTCGCAAGCATCCGTTGCGCCTGGTCGCTGGTCAGCCCGCCATGGGCATCATGGGAGGAGGCCATCGGGTATGGCGGATTCTGGGATTCCGCAATGTCCAGCATGATGTCCTTGCTGTGGTAGGCAGCGTGGTCGATGTCGATCACCATGCGCTTGTCCATCAACGCCTGCAGGGCGTACGCCCCCAGTTCCGTCACAGTCCGCTTGTTGCAACTCTTGCCATCGGGGTAGACCGGCAGCGAGCCCCCCGTCAGCCCGAGTATGGCGGCGGTGAGCGGATCATCCCCCAGGCCGGGCAGCGAGGTGGCGATCTCCAGGCCCGGGGTGCGGACCGAAGGCTCGTCCTCAGGATAGTCGCGGCAGGCTTCGACCTCCCAGAACGCGCCGGTGTCCAGCAGCCCGAGCAGGTTCATGATGTCGCTGAAAATTCCGGTGCCGCCGAGAGCACTGTTGATGTCGTGATACGGGTAGACGTGTCGCACACCCAGTTCCCACAGGCGATCAATCTCGGCATCGATCTGGGCCTGGTCACACTCGGGAACCTCCGCCAGCCCAACCGCGAGATTGACGCCGCAGTTGAAGACCTGCGCCACTTCCACACCCAGCACCACGGCGAGCTTGCCATCGTTGATGACCTCCCGGGCCTGCTGCGGGCTGGTCACGATGCGGAACCAGCCCTTGCCCGGGCCGCCATGTTGCGCATCGACGTAGTCCTGAACCTCGTACAGATACTGCACCTGCTTGACCGCGATACTCATGTCATCGCAGTCCGCCAGCGGGGCGAGGGAATACAGCTTTCCGACGTTGCAAAGCGCCTGAATGTTGGTGCCGTGATTGACCATCAGCCGCAGTCCGGCCAGCCAGGCGCGCTCCACCCACTTGTAGTACATCACCTGGTGGGTCAGGTAATCGCGCTGCGGCCAGTCGATGAACGTGGGCCAACCCTCGGTCTCATGCGTCCCCACCGTGCCGGAGATGATCTGGTTCGCATCCAGCACGCCCTGCGGACCATGGAACGCCAGGCAGTCCTCCAGTGCATGCGGAACGCCGAAGCGGTGAATGACCTCCCCGTACAGCACACCGCCTGCAGACGGCCCCACGTCCCCCGCGTAGGAGAGCTCGCTGGACATTCCCATGTGCGTGTGAACATCGGCAAAGCCGACCGCCGGCTTGTTGATCCCGTTGCCCTTGAAGCTGTCGCCGGTCACCGCCACCGGCATCTCCGGATAAATGGCGCAGGTCACGGAGGTGGGCACGAATTCGAAGTGCGTGGTGTTCGTGTCGCCGGGGTCGGCCAGGGTCAATGCGCCGGCGTCGTTCACCGCCAGCGCCAGACTGGCGTCGTCGGAATACAGGGTAAAGGCGTCCGAATCAGGCACCGGATCAATCGTCCAGATCGCAGCATCGCTGGGAGCACTCTGGCCGGCAGCGGGTGACGCCGAAGTCAACAGCCGAGTGTCGGTTGCGTAGAGCAGATACTTGCCCAGCGTCGCCGCCCGCATGAAGAACGCCTCGGCGTTCTCGGGCGCAACCACCGAGGTGTCGTAGCCACCGGTGTCGTTGGCCACAACCAGACCATCCGTCGCCACCGATCGCAATGCATAACACTGGTTCACGATGGAAAAGCGGTCGATGGGCAGAGGTGACTGTCCGACGTCCGAGTCTGATGGAGGGGGGCTCGAACCGCAGGCCATGATGGTCAATGCCACACATGCGGCAACCGCTAAACGAATATTGGCCATGTCCCCGGTCCCGATTTGTTGTTTAAGTTTGTTCAGGCTCGAGTGTATGAGAGTGACCCAGGTGAACAAACCGTAAAAATGCCCCAACGGCGCGCTGCAGGAGATGAACGACGCATCCGCACCGTCACCGTTCGACGCGGGCTTCGACAATCCCCCGATCGGCTCCTAAGATAGCCGCCGTCCCCCTACCCCTCCCGACGAATCATGGCCGAAACCACTGCGCGCGAGCGATTGATCGTTGCCCTGGATGTTCCAGACCTCGCCCACGCGAAGGCATTGGTCGAGCGGCTGGGCGATACCGTTGGTCACTACAAGATCGGCCTTGAACTGGCGATGACGCCGGACTACTTCGTCTTGCTGGACTGGCTGGTCGGTCAGGGGCATCGTGTGTTCTGCGATCTGAAGCTGCATGACATCCCGGCCACCGTTGGCCGGGCGGTCGAACGGCTGGCCGCCTCCGGCGCCCAGTTGCTCACCGTTCACGCCGGTCAGACCGCGATGCTCGAGGCTGCCGCGCAAGCCAAAGGCGCCACACTGCAGGTGATCGCCGTCACGGCTCTGACCAGTCTCGACCAAGCAGACCTCACCGACCTGGGCATCACCACGCCGGTTGATGACCTGGTGTTGCGCCATGCCAGCCGCGCTCGACAAGCCGGCCTGGATGGTGTCGTGTGCTCCGGCCACGAAGTGGGCCGGGTCCGCGCGCTACTCGGTCCTGATGCGCTTGCGGTCACGCCAGGGATTCGGCCAACGCTCGAAACCCATCACGCCGATCAGAAGCGCGTGATGACGCCGCAGTCCGCAATCAAGGCGGGCGCCAGCCACATCGTGGTCGGACGGCCGATTCGCGACGCGGACAACCCGGCCGCAGCGGCTGAATCCATCCTGCGCGCCATCGAACAAGGCCTGGCTGACCAACCCGCCTGAGTGACGCGGCAGGCCCGAAGCTTTTAGACTCCGCCGCCATGGAATCCAGTCATCGCTTTATCCGCGCGCTGCGTCGCCAGCCCGTGGACAAGACCCCCGTGTGGATCATGCGTCAGGCAGGACGCTATCTGCCCGAGTATCGGGCCACGCGCGCCGAAGCCGGGGACTTTCTCACGCTTTGCAAAACCCCGGAGCTGGCCTGCGAAGTCACCATGCAGCCGCTGCGCCGCTTCGAACTGGATGCGGCCATCCTGTTTTCGGACATCCTGACCATCCCCGACGCGATGGGTCTGGGGCTGACGCTGGTCGAAAAGCAGGGCCCGCGCTTCGACCGACCCGTGCGCGATCTCAGCGGCATTCAGGCCCTGGGCGTGCCGGATCCCGAGGATGACCTGGGCTACGTCATGGACGCCGTGCGGCTCATTCGCAAGACGCTGGACAACAGGACTCCGCTGATCGGCTTCGCCGGCAGCCCATGGACCCTGGCCTGCTACATGGTCGAAGGTCAGGGTTCGCGCGATTTCGCCCGGATCAAGACGCTGGCCTACGACCGCCCGGATGCGATCGCGCATTTGCTGGACACCCTGGTCGAGTCGATCACCCTGTATCTGAATGCGCAGATCGCCGCCGGCGCGCAGGCGGTGCAGATCTTCGATACCTGGGGTGGATCGCTGTCCTACGACGCCTACCGCCGTTGGTCGCTGGAACCGATGCAGCGCATCATCGCGGGTCTGGACCGCGGCCCGGAAAACGTTCCGGTGATTCTATTCACCAAGGGCGGCGCGCCATGGCTGGAACACATCGTCGACGCCGGCGCCGATGCGCTGGGCCTGGACTGGTGCTGCGACCCGGCCGATGCCCGACGCCGGGTCGGCGACCGTGTCGCGCTGCAAGGCAATCTCGACCCGGGGATTCTGCGCGCCGATCACCACGTCATCGAACGCGAGGTGGCACGGACGCTTGATGCCTTCGGACCCGCGCCCGGCCACGTGTTCAACCTCGGTCACGGCATCACGCCGGACATCCGCCCAGACGCTGTCTCCACCCTGGTCGATGCAGTCCACCGACACCGGTTCGAAGCGGCCTGAGGTTAGCCTCACCACGCAGGTGAGGCGACAGTGCACCGCAGGTGTCACGCTGGTTCTTGGCGTGATCTGGCTGCTGGGCTGCTTTCTGCTGCTGCTTCCGATCGCCCTGATCAAACTGGCGCTACCGCATCAGGCAGTGCGCGGCTGGTGCGCCGGCCGCATGGACCGGATCGTTGGTCTGTTCTCCGCCGGCCTTCAGCGACTGCTGGCACTGATGCGCGTCGGCGCCTACGAATTGCGCATACACGGCGACCTACGCACCGACCGAACCTACCTGCTGGTATGCAATCATCAATCCTGGGTCGACATTCTTTATCTGCTCGTCCTGCATCATCGGCGCATCCCCTTCCCCCGCTTCTTTCTCAAGCGCGAGTTGATCTGGTTCCCGGTCATCGGCTTCGCGTGCTGGGCCATGGATTTTCCGTTCATGCGCCGTTATTCCTCGCAGGCGAAAGCGGCCAATCCCGCCCTGGCTCAACGCGATCTCGAAACCGCCCGTGCGGCCTGCGCGCGATACCGCGGCCGCGCGGTGACCATCATCAATTACGTCGAGGGCACCCGGTTCTCCCGCGCGCGCCATGCCGCCCAGGAAGCACGCTGGACACACCTGCTCAACCCACGCGCCGGCGGGGTGAGCTATGTGATTGATGCCATGGGCGACCAATTGGACGGCATCATCGACACCACCCTTGCCTACCCGACACCCGAGGGGCCGGGCTTCTGGCGGTTCCTGACCGGCACCGAGCAACCCGTGCTGGTCGAAATGGCATTGCGGCCGGTCCCAAGCTTCGACCACAGCACACCACGCGGCCGGCGTGAACAGGCCCGCAACTGGGTCAACGCGCTCTGGGACGAAAAGGATCTCCGCATCGAAGCCATGCGCGCGGAACTGGAACCACGCCTGCGCTAACGCGGGGGCCACGCCGCGGTTGGGTATACTCACGCGCCGCGAAATCCCGTCCACACGGCCAATCCAACCGACATGACTCGCTTTCTTGAAGTCCGACAACTCGATCACCAGGCCATGGAGGCCGAGCGACTGGACTGGTGGGAACGCGAACAGATTTTCCAGCAGTCGATTTCGCAGCGGGCGGACGCGCCCAGCTTCACCTTCTACGAAGGCCCGCCCACGGCCAATGGCCGGCCCGGCGTGCATCACGTGCTGGCGCGTACGATCAAGGACAGCTTCTGCCGCTACAAGGCGATGCGCGGCTACCGCGTTGACCGCAAGGCCGGCTGGGATACGCACGGCCTGCCGGTTGAAATCGAGGTCGAGAAAAAACTCGGCCTGAAATCCCGCGAAGACATCGAAGCCTTTGGTGTCGCCGAGTACAACGCCGCCTGCAAGGCCAGCGTCGGCGAGTACACCGGACTTTGGAACACGCTAACCCAGCGCATGGCCTACTGGGTCGATCTGGATGATCCCTATGTGACTTACGACAACCACTACATCGAATCGGTGTGGTGGCTGCTCCGGCAGCTATGGGATAAGGGCCTGATCTACAAGGGTCACAAGATTCACTGGTATTCGCCGGGCACCGGCACCGTGTTGTCCAGCCACGAGGTTAGCCTGGGCTACCAGGAAGTCGCCGACCCCGCCGTGACGGTCGCGTTTCCGCTGGCCGACGAGCCGGAGACCGCCTTTCTGGCGTGGACGACCACGCCCTGGACGCTGATCTCCAACCTGCTGCTGGCCGTGGGGCCGTCTATCCGCTACGTGAAGGCGAAGACCGAGTCCGGACAGTTCATCGTCGCCGAGGCGCTGGCCTCCAAGGTGCTCGGCGAGGACTTCGAGGTGCTGGAGACCCTGCGCGGCGACGAACTGGCCGGCATGCGCTACACCCCGCCCTTCGACCACTATGTCGATCATGCCGGCGCCCATGTCGTGGCCACCGCCGACTACGTGACCACGGAGGACGGCACGGGCATCGTCCACACCGCCCCGGCGTTTGGCGCGGACGACTTCGAAACCGCCAAGCGCGTGGGGGTGGAGATGGTCAACCCCGTGCGCCGCGACGGCCACTTCGAAGAAGCCATGCCGCTGGTCGGCGGTCTGTGGTTCAAGGACGCCGACAAGCCGATCTGCCGTGACCTGAAAGAGCGCGGCCTGCTGTTCAAGCGCGACCAGTACCTGCACAACTACCCGCATGACTGGCGCCGCGGCACGCCGCTGATGAGCTACCCGGTCGAAAGCTGGTTCGTGAAAACCACGGCCTTCAAGGAGCGGCTGGTCGAACTCAACGCCACCATCGGCTGGCAGCCTGAACACGTCGGTCGTGGCCGCTTCGGCGAATGGCTGAAGAACAATGTCGATTGGGCCTTGTCGCGCCACCGCTTCTGGGGCACTCCGCTGCCAATCTGGGTCTCGGACCGCGATCCGGAACAGGTCGAAATGATCGGATCCATCGAGGAGCTGAGAGCCAAGGCCGGCGATGCCTGGCCGGGCGACGAGGCGCTGGACCTGCACCGCCCGTTCGTCGACGACATCACCTGGCCCGATGGCCAGGGCGGCACCATGCGGCGCGTGCCGGAGATCATCGACGTCTGGTTCGACTCCGGCGCGATGCCCTTCGCCCAGTGGCACTACCCCTTCGAAAACAAGGACAGCTTCGAGCGCAATTTCCCGGCCGACTTCATCGCCGAGGGCCTGGACCAGACGCGCGGCTGGTTCTACACGCTGCACGCGATCGCGACCCTGGTCATGGACTCGGTCGCGTATAAGAACGTGGTGGTCAACGGCCTGTTGCTGGATGCCAACGGCGAAAAGATGTCCAAGTCCAAGGGCAACACGGTCGATCCGTTCGAAGCGCTGGACACACACGGCGCCGATGCCGTGCGCTGGTACCTGATGGCGGCCTCACCGCCCTGGGACAGCACCAAGTATTCCGATGCCGGGATCGTCGAGACCCGGCGTAAGCTGTTCATGACGCTGACCAATGTCTACGGATTCTTCGCCAGCTACGCGAACATCGACGGCATCGACCCGACCGAAGCGCCGGTGCCGCTGGAGCAGCGCCGCGAGTTGGATCGCTGGATGCTGTCACGCCTGCATACGAGCACAGGCGAGGTCATCGAGGCACTGGATGGCTACAACCCGACCCGCGCGGCCCGCGCCATCGAGGCGCTGGTCGACGCCCTGTCGAACTGGTATATCCGCCGCTCCCGGCCGGTGTTCTGGGCCGGCAAGAAGGACACCGGCGTGTCGGATGCCGACAAGCGCGCCGCCTACCAGACCACCTACACGGTGCTGCTCGGCATTGCCCGCCTGATGGCGCCGATCGCTCCGTTCTACGCCGACTGGCTGCATCAGGCCCTGCTGGGTGATGCCTCGGCGGCAAGCTCGGTCCATCTGGCGGACTTCCCTGTTGTGGACCAGCGCATGATTGCTCCAGAGCTGGAACACCGGATGGCCCTGGCACGGACAATCGTGTCGACCACACTGGCACTGCGCAACACCCACAAGCTCAACGTCCGCCAACCCCTGGCGAGGCTGTCGGTGGTCATCGAACCCGGTGTCGACGAGACCGCCATCGAACTCGTGCGCGACCTGATTCTGGACGAGGTCAATGTCGAGGCTCTGGACTATGTCGACAGCGGCTCCGACCTGATTCATCGCGCGGTCAAACCAAACTTCCGCGTGCTCGGCAAGCGCGCCGGCAAGCGGATGAAAAGCCTCGCGGCGCAGATTGCCCGACTCGACGCCGCGCAGATCTCCGCGGTGGCCGATGGCCAAACCCTGGTCGTCGACCTCGATGGCGAGCCGTTCGAACTGGCCGGCGATGACCTGCTGGTCGAAACCCAGGGCGCCGAGGGCTGGGCTGCGCTGCGGGAGGGCGGCGTGACAGTTGCGCTCGACACGACCGTCACCCCGGCGCTGCGCTCCAAGGGCCTCGCACGCGAGGCGATCAACCGCATTCAGAACATGCGCAAGGCCGCCGATTTCGACGTAACCGACCGCATCGTCGTGCTCTGGCAGGGCGAGGGCGAACTGGCACAGGCGCTGACTACGCACGGCGCCTGGGTCGCCCGCGAAACGCTGGCGATCGAGCTGCGTTCAGATGCGGACCCGGCCGGCGAGCACCGGGAGCAGTTCGAGCTGGATGCCGGCCTGCTAACGCTCGCCATTGGCCGAAGTTAGCGCCAGAAAGGCCCGCCGGGGCGGCCGTTCAATACCGTTGGCGTAGCCGGGCTACCCTCGCTTTCACAAAACAGTCACAATCCTTCGCTGTGTAACGGGCGTAAGACCCGACCATCACTTTGCGAGGAGACGTTATGACACGATGGGGAATGCTGGCGGTCGTCGGCTTGGCGACGGCAATGGGCGCGGGCTGCGGCAGCAGTTCTGGCGGCGGCACGAACGACGGTAGCGGTGGCGGCCCGGTTGGTGGCGGTGGGGAATCACGCGACGGCGAGGTGTACTCACCAGAACCGCTGGTCTCCAATGTGGACGGCGAGGCCATCGCGATCACTGTGCTCGAACCCACCACGGTCACCGAAGGCGCGACCTATCCGCTGATCCTGCACAGTCATGGCTACGGCGGCGCGCGACAAGCCACCGCTCCGGCCGAAGGCTCCCTGATGGACCGTCTGCGCGACGCCGGTTACGGCATCGTCAGCATCGACGAGCGCGGTCACAATGAGTCCGGAGGCACCATCCGCATTCTCGATCCGGCGCTGGAAGGCCAGGATCTGTTGCAGATACTGGACTGGGCCGAGACGACCTTGGGCTGGCTCGCCTATGACAACAACGGCCCCGACACCGGCCTTGGCAAGGGCAATCCGATCATCGGGGCCATCGGAAGCAGCTACGGCGGTGGTTACCAGCATCTGATCTGGGCCATCGACAGCAAACACCGCCTCGACGCCATCGCACCGGATATCACCTGGAACGATCTGCGCTACAGCCTGTTCTCCGGCGGTGTCTTCAAGACCTTCTGGGCCACGCTGCTGTCCGCCGGTGGCAACCTGCCGCCGAACACGCAAGACCCGCAGGTCAACCAGGGGCTGGTCGAGGGCTTGACCCTCAACATGCTCAGCGACACCAACCTCGAACTGCTCTACCACCACAGCCTGGCGTCGCATTGCGCCGGCGAAAACGCCTTCACGGCCGCCGGTGGGCTGACGCCGATCGATGCTTTCGTGACACAAAGCGCGCAGGACACCCTGTTCAACTTCAACGACGCCTATGCCAACTTCCAGTGCCTGTCGGCGCAAGGTGGCGATGTGCGGCTGTTCACCAAAGCCCAGGGCCATGGCATCGACAATGGCGATGGCGGTGACCACTGCGGCGAGATCGAGCGCGCCGACGCCACCTTCGCCTGGTTTGAGGAAAAGCTCTACGGTCGCAGCGGGGTGGCGGATTTCATCCCCGGCATCTGCCTCATGCTGGGCGGTTCCGGCAGCGACGCGGTGATCGTGGACGAGGTCGCGGTGGGTGGCACCGAGGTGACCATCGAATCGCAAAGCGTCACGACGGGTGAGCTTGGTGGCCTCTCACCAGTGGCCATTCCGGTGTACACCGCCCCGACTGGCGGTGACGTGTTGGCGGGCATTCCTGTGCTCAACATCACGGTCACCGACCCGTTGCTCGGCGACGCCGGCGTGGGCGATCCGATTTTCCTCGCGGCGATGGGCCGCGCTGGTGGCGAAGTCTTCCAGAACCAGTACCGCCCCATTCGTGGGTATGGCGAGTTCAGCATCGAAATGAACGGTGTGTTCGAGCGCCTGGCGGAAGGCGAAGAACTGATGCTGCTGTTCTCCGGCGGTTCGCTGGATCAGTATGCGGGGTCCACGGGGCTGGGTGGCCAGGTCAATGTGGAAGGCACGATCAGCCTGCCACTGATCGGCACCGACCAGCCCGCGCCCTAATCCACGCCAGCCGCGGCTAGCCGGCGTCACCACCGAATATCACCTGCCGCTGGGCGGTGACCGCGACAAAGGGCAGGCCTAGGCCCACAAGCCATGCCTGCCCGGCGTCGACGCCGCTGACCATCGCCACGGTGGTCGCGATGCCGGCAAGCAGGCAGCTGTCGGCACGAGCCGAGACGCCAGCAAAACCAGACTCCGGTGGCCAGCCCGTTCTCGGGTCGAGCACATGACCGTAGACGCCCTGATCGGTGCGAATCGCCCGCTCATAATTGCCGCTGCTGGCCAGCCCGCCGCTCGCCAGTTCGATGGTGGCCACGGCCTGATCGGGGGCGAACGGATCACGAATGCCCACCCGCCAAGGGCTGCCATCCGGGTTCGGGCCGATCACCGCGAGATCGCCACCCAGATCAACCAGGCCATGCACGCCACCGGCCACCCGCGCCGCGGAGGCGGCAGCATCGGCCGCGTATTCCTTCACGAATCCGCCGAAATCCAGTTCCGCGCCGACCGGCAGCTCCAGGACCGGGGGTTGCCACCGCACACGATGCCAGCCCACCTGTTCCAGACATCGGTCAACGGCCAGCAGATCCGGCACGGCGCCGCTGCGAAAATCCCACACCCGCCGCAACACGCCGGAGGTGATGTCGAAGCGGCCTTCGCTTTGCGCATGCGCTGCCGCGGCGAAATTCAGCAGCTCGGCCGTTTCGTCATCGACGACAACGCCGCCAGGCTTGCCGGCGCTACGATTGATTCGCGAGGTTTCACTATCAGGCAGATAACGCGAGTAGCGAGCCTCCAGACGCAGCACCACGGCTTGCGCCGCCGCCACCGCGGCCGACGAATCTGCCTGGATGCGGCACGGGCAGCCCATCGCCCGGAAGTCGACGGCCTCCACGCCGTGCCTAGGGAAACACTGATCTATTCCCGCCGCCAAGTTGCCGCCTGAAAACAGGCCAGGCAAGGCGCGAGGAGTGAAGTTTGGTCATTCCAAACAAGCGTCGACTAACGCCGCATGGCCTGTTTTCAGGCGCAATCCGTATGGAACGGGCCGGTTTTCCCGCAAGCCTGCGTGGTCGTTCGCTTATTTGGAACGACCAAACCGCACTCACTCCGCCTAGGCTTGCGCGAAAACCGGCTCCGTCTTGGTGGTGTGAATAGATTAGTGTTTCCCTAGAACGCGTACTTCAGCCCGACGGCCAGCAACGTGAAGTCCACCAGTCCGGGGTTCTCGGTGACCACGGAGCCCAGGGCGTAGTCGCCGCTGCTTTCGTACTGCTCGATGCTGCCGGTGAGACTCAGGCTGTCGAAGCGGTATTCGCCCGCCAGGCCGATCGTCAGGGCGCCGTAGGGCGATAGCCGGTAGTCGCTGGAGTACAGGTTGTCGTCTCGGGTGGTACGGAAGTACGGCCGATAGAAAAAGGCCTGACTCTGGCTGTAATAGCGCAGATTCGGCGTGACGGTTACTCGCTCACCGATGTCCTGATACCAGCTCAGTGAGACCGTGTGCGAGACGACTTCCCAGTCGTCTCCGTAGAGCCGGTAATCCAGATGTGCGGTGGCGCCGACGCTGGAGAAGCGACGCCGCAGTCGTGTCGTCCAGGCGCCCGTCCAGCGCCCATCCGGACGGGCGTCCTGGCGAAGGTCATCATCGACGAACACCAGCTTGTAGGGATCCGACAAATAGCCATCCAGATAGCTCACCGACAAGGCCGTCTGTACAACGGTCTTGGGGCCGAGGATCTGGGACACCCCGCCAAGCAGCGTCAGAGACTGCTTGTCCTCTTCATCGGGGCGGCTCGGGAATCGCGTCTGCGCATCGGTGGGTGTGATCGTATCGGACGCATACCCGCCGCCCACGGTGTACGACGTCATCTTGTCATCGTCTTCCCACTCGACCTCGATGCCCAGATTTTGCGACTCGTAGTCGTCCTCGGTCGATTGGCCGACAGACACCGACACCCGCCGTCCGCTGGCACTGTACCGTGAGACGGACAGCAGCAGATCGGTGCGCGCATCGTCGATGGTGGCACCACTCATGACCTGCACGGGTGCGCCATCGGCGTCCGGCTGGACAAACCAGGGCGAGGCACCGGACATCGTCTCGTAAGCGACATCCAGGGCGACAGAGAACCGCTCGCCCAGCGGAGCGCTTGCCCGCAGCTGCCCGATTTCGATGTCATAGCGCTCGGTGGTTGTTGACGACACCTGCCGCGAATCCAGCTCGGCTTCGTCGTAAAGCGCCGTGCGGACCGAGACGCGCGCCGTCTCGTCCCGCGTCGCCGCAGCCACCTGATACGCAGGCAGCGACATGGCGGCTGCGGTCAGTGCCTGCAGGGCCTTGCTCGCGGGGCGTTGCTTGGAATCGGTCATGGAATGCTCGCAGGCCCTAGTTACAGCCGCAGCCGCCGCCGCCCACGCTGGCTCCGCCGGTGGACGCTTCCTTGCTGAAGTAAACGTGTGAGTCGAGCTGGCTTGCGAGCGGGTCCGGCTCCCAGCTCATCGTCGGTTCGGCGAGATGGCCCCGCTCCCAGGGCTTCAGCGGCGTGGTCGAACAGGCAGAGCAGAGACAGATCGTCAGCGCCGAAAGAACAAGCCGGGTGATTTGCTTCATGGCGTGGCCTCACCGTTCATGGTCTGGACCAGACGGCGTCGGATGTCGCTGAGTTCAGCGGGGCGGAAACCCTCGTGCCGCCACACCACCACACCCTCTCGATCAATGATGAACGTGGTCGGCATGGTGGGAATCTTGTAGAGCACGGCGAGTTCGGCCGCGGGGTCGGAAATAACCGGGTAACTCACCGGATACCGCTGGAGGAATTTCTTGGCTGCCTCGGGATCCTCGTCGAGATTCACCGCGATGATCTCGAACATGTCCGGGTAGCCGGCGGCGACCAGGTCACTGCGCATCTCGTCGAGCATGGGCAGCGACTGTTTGCAGGGCCCGCACCAGGATGCCCAAAAGTCCAACAACACGGTCTTGCCCCGCAGCTCTTTCAAATCGATGGTGTGGTCATAAAGCAGCCGCGGCCCCTGGGTCTCCGGCGCCACCTGGCCAATCTCCACCGCCTGTGCGGCGATGGGAAACAGCAGCAACGCCCCGCCCAGCCACGATCGAATCATGCGTACAGTCCTTGCAGCGGCCCGTCTCCGTGGCCTGTATACCCGAAGCTGTTGATCGGTATGCCGACCGCGTTCGCGATCGATACCAGCAACTTGGCGTGCGTCTCACCGTCTCCGCCATTGGCGGCAGAGTAATCGAGGTAGCGGCCGGTCTCGAGTCCGCCCGCCCGGCCGGCCAGAATGAACGGCATGTTGCGATGGTTATGCAGCGACGAATGGCCCAGCTCCGAACACAGGAAGATCGCCGTGTTGTCGAGCAAGGTCCCGTTACCGTCGGGATGCGCGTCGAGTTCACGCAGCAGATAGGCAAACTGCTCCGAAAACCAGCGCTTGTAGCGGGTGAAGTTCTCGGCGGAATCGAGATTGTTCGCATCAAAATGCGAGGAGTCATGATGACGCTGCGAGGCTCCGGTTTCCGGCTGTAAATGCGTGGGACTGACCGGGTGCGACCATTGCAGTGAGATGCTGCGGGTCATGTCGCAGCCCAAAGCGAGCACGGCCAGGTCCATCTGCAGCTTGCCCACGGTCGCGAACTGGTCATCACGGTCGTGGTAGTTCGGATAGGTGTTATAGCCGTCGGGAATCGACCAGCCCTGGCGATTCCAATCCGGCTGCGAGCATTCGCCCGCCCCGGCCTGATCGGCGGCCAGAATCCGGTTCTCGACCTCACGCACCGACTCCATGTGCAGTTCCAGCTTCTGGCGTTGGGCCTGGCCCAGCCGTGTCTGCAAGCTGTTGATATCCGCCAGCGCGGCGTCCAGCACCGAGAGCTTGCGACGGTTCTCGATGTCTTCCACGCCGCCAGGCGGACCGAACAGGCGCTCGTAGGCCGACAGCGGATTGTCTTCCGGCGAGACCGGTTGTCCGGAACCCAGGTAGGACATGTAGCCGGAACCGTTCTGGTGATTCGACGCCACGCCAAGATGGATCGAGGCATGCGGCGTCTGATCCTTGTAGTACTGCCCCACGAACACGTCCATGGAGAGGTCGCCGGTCGCCGTCAGCACCTTGGCCACACCACCCTCATGCGTGGAACCACCGGAATACATGTTGAGCCCGCGCAGGAATACGCAATGCTGCCGCACGGATTCCAGCGGATCGGTCATCGTCGGCAGCGTGAAGTTGTAGGTGCCTCCGCTGGGATGCCATAGCTCCGGCGCACAGCCATCGGGGATGAACACGAACAGCGCGCGGGGCACGCCGGCGTTTTCGGCGGCCAAGGCGGACCGATGCAACAGGGCCGACAACGGCAGTGCTGCACCGGCGTTGGCCATGCCGCGCAGAAAGCCCCGGCGTGAGATCGGTCGACGAATCACGATTCACCTCCTGCATGCCGACGCATGAAGCTCGGATGTTCGATCTGGTTGATCAGCATTTGTTTGAGATCAAGCTGGCTGTCGCGGAACGCCTGCGTCAGCTCCTCGATCACGCAGTCGTCGCGTTCGCCCTCCACGTAGCCACGCGTATAGCGGTAGTACTGGGTGACGGCACAGTCTTGCGCCGCCGGACTCGAGGCCAGCAGCTGGGCCAGCTGGCGCGCGCCGAAGAACGGGTCGTTGGTGCCCGACTGGAAGCCTTCGATATCCACGACCTCGCCGGAGTCGTCCACCGTTTGCCCATTCTCGTTTTCGCGATAGTCACCGACACCATCGTAGCGCTCGAAACCGAAGCCGATGCCGTCAATGAACTGATGGCAGCTGGCGCAGTTCGGGTCATCGGTGTGTTGCCGGAAACGCTCGCGCGTGGTCAGGCTCGGGTCCAGTCCGGGAGGCGTGGTGTCGACATCCTGCGGCGGGTCGGGCAGTTCCTGGCAAAGCAACTGCTCGCGCACGAATACGCCGCGCTTGATCGGCGACGATTCGTTGGAATGTGCATGGCTGGCGACGACGCTGCCCAGGGCCAGCAGCCCCCCGCGTGTGCCATCAGCCACGGTTTGCTGGGCAAAGGCCGTATCGGATGTCGAGCCCGGCTGGCGATAAAAGCTCCGCAAGGCGCCGTTGAGAAAGGCGTAATCCGCGGTGTAAAGCTCCGTCAGGCTGCGCGTTTCCGAATCCAGGAACACGTGATTCACGAAGCGGGAGAACTCCTCGACCATGGACTCGCGCACGGTGTCGTTGAATCGCGGGTAGATCTCGTAGTCCTTGAACTGTTCGAGAATCTGGTACGCCCCGGTCCACTGACTGGCGAAGTTGGCGATCTGGTCGCGCGCACGCGGATCTTGCAGCATCCGCTCAGCCTGCGCGGCACGGCCGGCCCCGCCGGCCAAATCACCATCAGCCGCGGCCTGCAGCAATGCCGCATCCGGCATGCTGCCCCACAATGCATAGGACATCGCCGTCGCCGCCTCGTAGCCGGACAGCCTGTAGATGCCGTTGCCCGACGCCTCACCGATCTCCGCCCGGTAGAGAAAGTTCGGCGATGTCAGCATGGCGCGGATGATCAACGCCATGGCCGTATCGAAGTCGCCGCCGGTGAGCTCGTCCCGGTTCAGATCGCGGTAGCCGTCACGCTCCGCAGTCGTCAGCGGCCGCCGAAACGCGCGGCGCCCGAAGGTATCGATGAATGCGTTGAGGCAGGCGTCGCCGCTACTGCAATCCCCCAGCAACGGGTCGCGGCGCTCCGCCACGGCGCGCTGAGCCACGGCGGCGCCGGCGGCGAGGTACTGGTCGACATGCCGGCTGGTCACCACGGCCACGTTGGCGTTGTTGTCGTAACCGGCCACGCGCGCCTCGACCGGAAAATCGGCAGTGAAACTGCCCGTCAGCCCGGTGAGATCGGCGATGGTGCGGTCGTACTCACGACGCGTGAGCAGGCGCAACATCCGCGGTGCCGCGGCGCGCTCCGCACAGGCCAGCGGTTCACCACCATCGTCGCCCCCCGTCCCGCCGTCGCCGCCGTCGTCGCCATTGCCGTCCGAGCCAGAATCACCGCCGGCGCCACTGTCAGCCGTGATGCAGCCATCGGCGGTCAGACGTACATCGGTCGGCAATTCGTTGGTGCCGCCATGCTCGCCCTGAAAACCGAATGAGGTCTGGGCGCCGCTGTCGATGCGACTGTTGTAGTCAACATTGCGCGCCGAGACTGCCGCGCCGGACTGCGCAAGATCGGTGTTCCAGGCGTTGGTGACCCGCTGGCCATTGGCGAAGGTGAACGCCACTTCCCAGCCGTCGATGGCCTGACCGCTGAAGTTGGAGATCACAACCTCCGTGACAAACCCGACATTCCAGTTGCTCTGGAAGCGCATCTCGACACTACAGGTCGGGTCGGGAGCGTCGGAGCCGCCATCGCCGGAGCCGCCATCGCCGGAGCCGCCGTCACCGGATCCGCCGTCGCCTCCATCCGAGCCTCCGTCGCTGCCACCGGAACCTCCATCACCTGATCCACCATCGCCGTTTCCGGAATCTCCGCCGTCCGAGCCATCGTTGCCACCGGACCCGCCGTCGCCGACCGAGCCATCGCCCGAGTCGCTGGTGTCGTCAGGAAAACCATCCCAGATGTACTGCGCGATATCTTCGGCACAATCATCAACACAGCGCGATGGATTGGTCGACGGCATGTTGACGTCGATTTCCGGGATCAAGGTATCCAGCCCGCGGCAGGTGGGGCACTGCGCCATGGTCATCGCCGGGCCAATGCCGCCCTCGCCACGATCGCCATGGCAGCTGGCGCAAAGCTGCGCATACTGACGCTTGCCATTGTCGAGGTCGGGTCCGGCATCCGCGACGGCACCGCCGTCTCCGCCGCCGGCGCCACCCGTCCCATCGTCGCCACCGTCACCGGCGGTGTCACCCCCGCCGTCCCCGGTTTCACCACCGTCGCCGCTATCCTCGTTCGGATCGGCCGACTCGGAGACGGCATCCGCCTCGCCGGAATAATCGCCCGTGCAGGCGCCCAGCACCGGCAGCATGCAGGCCAGCAGCAGCCAGCGTGCCGCGCCACGCGCAAACGAATCAGACATTTCGCCACCCCAGACCACGGTTGCCCCCAAGCATCGCTGCGACGCTTCACCCGTCGCTTACAAAAACTTTACATGAAGCGTTATCGCAAGGTTCGTTCCCATCTCGCGGTCGCGATGAGCCGCTAGGGAAACTTCGATCTATTCAGCCAGCGACTCCGCTCGCCCTCGCCCCCTTGCGCACGCCCTCGTATGCCCGCACGGCAACCGGTTCCCCCAGTTGCCCTGCCAGCGTCGTTGCAGTGAATTCTGCAAGCTGCTCGACGGTGGTATCGGTCGGCAGAATATCCACGAGTGACGCCGGAAGTTCCAACTCGAAATGCCCTTGCGGTGCGTCATAGCCGAAGCGCCGATGGGCCACGCGCTGGGCCGGCAGTTCATCGGAGCCGGTGGCCAGGAAATGGTCGTTCCAGCGAGCGGCCCAGGCCCGCTCCAGCCCCTCGTCGCGGCGGCCAGCGCGCTCAATGCGTATCCGCGAACGGTGACCATGCGCGATACGCTGACAATCCCCGTCATGTTTCCGCAATCCGTGGCAGTAGTGGTACCAGGCGCCATCGATCTGCTCGGGGCGCAACACCACGTCCACGTCGCTGACATTGCCCGGCACCTGGCCTCGAACCACCTCACGCACGGCAGCCGCAACAGTGTCGATGCCGACCTGCCCAGCATCAATCAGGCACAGCGCCTGGGACGGACAAACCACCTCGATCATGCCGCCCGCAACCAGGGTCAGCAGCACACGGTTGACCGACGCATCGTAGTCAACCGCCGGCGACTGGGCCGGCACCACCAGCTTATGGTCGACCAACCGTTCGGCGGCGTCCCTGATCTCGCGCTTGACCCGGCCGAAATCCAGCACCATGCCCTGCGCGTCGAGATCACCGGTCAGTTCCAGGTCCAGCAGATAGGTCTCGCCGACCAGTCCGCGCTGCGGATCCAGATAGGCGAAATCGAGATTGGCGAGTTCTTCAACGAACAGCGTGGCCATGGTCGGAGGTGGGCAATGGCGGAGGGTTGCCAAGCGTCGCCCCGGCCGGTGTTGGCGTCAACGCATTGATACACTACGCGCCCTTCGATGCCCCAGCTGAACGCCCCATGTCCGTCACCACCCGCTTCGCTCCCTCCCCAACCGGCTACCTGCATATAGGTGGCGCGCGCACCGCGCTGTACTCCTGGCTCTACGCACGCCAGCAAGGCGGACGCTTTGTGCTGCGCATCGAGGACACCGACCGCGAGCGGTCCACCGAGGAGTCGGTGCAGGCGATTCTCGATGGCATGGCCTGGCTGGGCCTGGAAGCCGACGAGCCACCGGTGTTCCAGACGGCACGCTTTGATCGCTATGCCGCGCTCGCCCAGCAGCTGCTGGATGACGGCCACGCCTACCATTGCTACTGCACCAAGGACGAGCTGGAGACGATGCGCGAACAGGCGCGCGCCGACGGCCGCAAACCCATGTACGACGGCCGCTGCCGCCATCGCAGCGACCCCGTCCCTGGCATTGATCCGGTGATCCGGTTCCGCTCGCCGGATGAAGGCGAGACCGCCTTCGACGACCTGATCAAGGGGCGTGTGAGCTTCCAGAACAAGGAACTCGACGATCTGATCATCGCCCGAGGCGACGGCACGCCCACCTACAACTTCACGGTGGTGGTCGACGACTACGAGATGGGCATCTCCCACGTCATCCGCGGCGACGACCATGTGAACAACACACCCCGGCAGATCCAGATCCTGCAGGCACTGGGAGCCAGCGTCCCGATCTACGCCCACGTGCCGATGATTCTTGGTGAGGACGGCAAGCGCTTGTCGAAGCGACACGGCGCGGTCGGCGTCATGAGCTACCGCGACGAGGGCTATCTGCCGGAAGCCTTACTGAATTATCTGGTGCGGCTCGGCTGGTCGCATGGCGACCAGGAAGTCTTCACCCGCGCGGAGATGCTGGAGCACTTCCGCATCGAGCAGGTGCAAAAGGGCGCCGGGGCGTTCAACCCGAGCAAACTGAACTGGATCAACCACCAACACATGCAGAACCTGGACCCGGCGATTGTGTTGGAACACTGGCGCTGGCACCTCGACCAAGCCGGCGTTGATCTGGCTAACGGCCCGGACCCGATCGATGTGATCAAGTCGCAGCGCGAACGCTGCAAGACACTGGTCGAGATGACGGAAAAAAGCCTGTTCTTCTACAACGAGCCGACCGAGTACGCCGAAAAGGCGGTCAAGAAGTGGTTCAAGGCCGACACCCAGGCGGTATTGACCGACTTGCTGGAGCGCTTCCGCGCCCTGCCGGAATGGACCGGCGAGGCGGCCCACCAGGTGGTGCACAGCGTTGCGGAAACCCGCGAACTGGGCCTGGGCAAGGTCGCGCAGCCCATCCGTGTCGCGATCTCGGGCGATGCCGTATCGCCACCCATCGACGAGACCCTGGCGCTGCTGGGCCGCGAGCGCACCGAATCGCGTATCGCCAAGGCCATCGACTTTCTCAACGCCCGTAACGCCGCATGATCCGGTTGGCGATTGCGCTGCTCATCGGGACGACCCTCGCGGCACCGGCCTGGGCAGAACCCACGCTGGCTCTGCGCGATGACGTCACCCAGGGCGCGATGGTGCGCGGTGCCACGTCGGCAGGTGCCGCCGTCACGATGAACGGGCAAAGCCTGCCCGTGTCGGCGGAGGGCGCCTTCGTCTTTGCCGTCGCCCGCGCCTTCGAGGGCGATGTGACCCTCCGCGCGACCGACGTAGATGGCAGCACTGCCGAACTCATCGTCCCGGTGGCAAATCGCGAATTCGAGGTCCAGCGAATCGATGGCCTGCCCCAGGACAAGGTCACGCCGCCCCGCACCCAGGAAGTTCAGGACCGAATCTGGCAAGACGTGGTCCAGATCCGCAAGGGCCGCGGCGTCGAGTCCCAGCGCACCGACTTCACTGAAGCCTTTCTATGGCCGGTGGATGGCATCGTCACCGGTGTGTTCGGCAGTCAGCGCATTCTCAACGGCACGCCCAAGTCACCGCACAGCGGCCTGGACATCGCCGGCGACACCGGCACGCCGGTGCTGGCCCCCGCCGGCGGCGTGGTGACGCTGTGGCATCCGGACATGTACTTCACCGGTGGCACGCTCATCGTCGACCACGGCCACGGCATTACCAGCACGTTCATCCACCTGTCCGACACGCTGGTCGCCGAAGGCGACGTGGTCACGCAGGGTCAGGCCATCGCCAAGGTTGGCGCCACCGGCCGCGCGACCGGCCCGCATCTGCACTGGTCGATGAACTGGGGCAAGGTCCGCATCGACCCCCAGTTGCTATTGCCCGAACGCGACGCCGCCAAGTGATAAGCCCCAAGGCAGCCTCACTCAGAGGTTTGTGGCTGTGCCGATATCTCTGGAGGCGGCCCACCCGGTCGAAGGCGTAGAAAGCGGGCGAACCGGGGCAGACCGTTGGCGGTGTAACCGTTGTAGCGATAGGTCACCCACGCGCCCAACGGCGGCGGATCGGCCCGCTGCTCGTCGCTGAAGCCGGTCCCCAGAGCGAAAACCCGGCCATCCGGCGTACGGACGTCGATTGACCCCATCATGCCCTGTAACCGACCCCGGCCCGGATTGATCGCGACCACTCGGGCTTCAGCATCCTCAAACGGCTTGAGCTTGAACAAACCGGAATTGCGACCGGGCTGATGGCTGCGCAGACCATGGTGCAGGATCAGACCTTCACCACCTCGCGCCAGAACGTCGGACAACGCGGCATCCAGCTCCGCGGCGTCACGGACCTTGAACTGATCGACCGCCAGCACCCAGGCCTGATTGATCGCGCTCACCGCCTCGCGAATGGCCGGCACACGAGCGTTAAAATTGCCTCCGTGCTGCGGCAGGTCAAAAACGCGATAGGTGACCGCCTTCCAGCCCGGATGCTCGGGGCCTGCGGTGCGGACCAGCGTTGAAATGCGAGAGAACCCGTCGTAGCCGGCCCAAAGTTCACCGTCCATCACGGTCTTCGGCCAATCGCGAGTGAACCAGTCCGGTACGTCGATCACCGCGCCGCTACGGGTCAGCAGTTGCCGACCATCCCAGTAGCCACGAACACCGTCGAATTTCTCGCTCACCCAGTACTGCGATAGCTCCACGTCACCCTGGTACGACTCCGCGAGCGCCACCGGCGGCGCAGACGCCGCAGCCATGCTGACGACCATGCACACCGCGAAGCCCAACATCACGACTCGATAACGCATGTCCCCTCCCAAAATCGACCGGTGCATCCATGACATTACCGAATGGGTTGGAGCGAAGCGATACACGGCGCCGGACTGGAGGATCAAATCCGTGCAGGCGCGCGGGTCGCTCTACACGACTGGACGTTTCTGGGCGACCTGCCTAGAATTGGGAAAATAAGTCCACGGATTGGCGCGTCGTAGTTTGCGTCGATTTCGTACTCAAGAGTGCGGTTCTGAAAACTTCGCCTGGATTCGCCATGCTCAAGGTCACGCCGTCGCGCGCGCTCGCCTCCCTCGTCTTGTTGGTTTGTTCTGCTGCGGGGTTGGTCGCCCAAGCCGCGGACCCGGCGAGCGGCACACTGTCGCTGGATACGCCGGCGCTGAGTTTCACGTCCGGGCCTTCGCTGGTCTCCGATCCTGTATCAGGTCCGTGCCCGGCGTCCGCCCAGTGCGATCGCTTTGATCTAACGGTTGATCTGCCGGCCGACTTTGCGACGACGAATCCATCCGCGACCATTCGCATCCTGTTGACTGCCCAGATTCCCGCAGAGGATTACGACCTTTATCTGCTGAGCGAAGATGGTGGCGAGATCGGCTCCTCCGGCAACGCCCCGCCCTCGTCGGAAACCATCATCACGCCGGCCGGTGGTGGTTCCGTCAACTACCGTGTCGAGGTGCTTCCCTACGCGGTGACAGGCGGAACCGCGGATGTCACGATCACCCTGGACATCCCGGTCGAAGAAGAGCAGCCAGACCAGCCTGTCGCCACCGGCCTGCCACCCCGTTTCTATTACAACCAGTCTCCGAACGGTGTGGCGAACGGCGCTGGCGAACCCACGATTGGCTTCAATCCGAATACCGGCCGGGTGATGTTCATTGCCGGTCTGGAACCGGTGCAGATCAACTTTGTAGAGAATCTGGATACGGTGGATGTGGCGGGCAACCCGCTGCCGCCGAGCTGCGAACCGGTCTGGGAATCGCGGCCTTACACCGGCAACGTGAACACGCTTGACCCGATCCTTGAAACCGAGCAGAGCACTGGTCGAACCTTCCAGTCGCAGCTGTCGGGGGCCAACAGCGTTTTCTCCATCACCGATGACGATGGCGACACCTGGATTCCCGGCCAGGTCGGCCCGCCCAATGGCGGCGCAGACCACCAGACAGTCGGCTCAGGCCCCTATTCGCCTGACTTCGTGGGCGTGCCCAATCCTGACGGCTACGCGGTGTACTACTGTTCGCAGTCCGTCGCCGCAGCATTCTGCGCGCGCTCCGACGATGGCGGCGTGACCTTCGGCGCCGGCGTGCCCATGTTCAACCCGGCACTGGATTGCGGCGGCAGCATTGGCGCCCTGCATGGTCATGTGCAGGTCTCCCCTGACGATGGCACCGTCTACGTCCCATTCGGTGACTGCGGAGGGGAGCAGGCTGTCGCCGTCTCCGAGGACAGCGGCACCACATGGTCGGTAAAGACCGTGCCCGAAACCCTGCCGGGCGATGATCCGGGTGTCGGAGTGGGCGCCGACGGCACCCTTTATTTCTGCTACGTGAACGATTCCGACGGCCAACCCCGCATGGCGGTGTCGGAAGACAAGGGCGACACCTTCATTAGCTACCGCAACCTGGCGGCCGGCCACGATATCGCCAACGCAGTCTTTCCGACGGCTGTCGCCGGTGACGGCGATCGCGCGGCCTGCGCCTGGCTGGGCACGGACGATGACAGCCCCGGCGCGACCGCGTCGGGCGGCGACTTCCCGGGTTTCTGGTATCCCTACGTGTCGGTTACCTACGACCGCGGCAACAGCTTCCACACGGTCAACCTATCGCCCACCGATCCGGTGCAGGGCGCAGGCGGCATCTGCCTGGCAGGCACGACCTGCGGCAACAACCGCAACCTGCTGGACTTCAACGACATCCAGATCGACGATCAGGGTCGGGTGCTATTCGGACATTCAGACGGCTGCATTGGCACCTGCGTGGCCAATCCGGCGCGCAACACGTTCTCCGACAATGGGGTGCTCGCGCGCCAATCCGGAGGCCGCACGCTGTTTGCCGCGTTCGATGATCAGCTAGGCACGCTTTACAACAGCACGGCGCCTTCCACCCCAGCCGCCGCTTGTCTGCTCGATAGCTCCGTGCGCGACACCACCCAGGCAGCGCTGGCCTGGAACAAGCCCGACGACGGCGGCGCTGCGATCACCAGCTACGACATCTATCGCGCTGAAAATGTGACCGGGCCCTACGCATTGGTCGGCTCATCGGATCGGGAGACTTATACCGATCCCACGGTCGACCCGGCCATCACGAACTACTACTACCGCGTCGTGGCAAACAACAACGTGGGTGCAGCGGCCGAGAGCAACACCATTGAACTACCGGTGGAGGAGATTGTAGAAGTCGACACCTGCACCCTGCCCGGTGACCGCTTCATTCTCGATGCGCTGGGCGACGGCGGTGCGCCAGACACGGACATCGAGTACATCGCCGTTGCAGAACTGCCGGACAGCCCGGACTTTCTTAGCGTGACCTACAAGGTCGACAGCTTCACCGCGGGACAACCGCCGGCGTCCTCCTTCTATCCGCTGCTGTTCCAGAACCTGCTCGGCGACGGTGTTGACCGCTACTTCGCGGTGAATGCCGCGGCTGCATTGCCGCAGTTCGAATTCGGGACCTACGTGAACCAAGCCGCCGGCGTGCTGACGTTCACCGTGGAAGGCGACCTGGAAGGCGCTATCAGCGCCGATGGCACCATGGTCATGCAGGTGCCGCGCAGCTTCTTCGGTGGGACGGAGGTTGGCGAAGCGATCACCGGCTTCGATGCCCGTGCCCGCATCGGCTCATCCACGGCTACAAGCCGCGACACAGCCGGCCCTGGCGGTTACGTCGTTCGCGGCACCGCGCTGTGCACCGCCTCCGGCCTGATTCGGGCAACCCTGAATGCATCGACCAATGCCGGCAACGCACCACTGGATGTCGTGCTCACGGTATCCGGCACGCCGACTGATGGAGAGGCGCTAGACAGCTATACCCTGGACTTCGGTGACGGCCAAAGCACTAGCGGCAGCTTCGGCGGGCAGAGTTCGGTGGCGATAAGCCACACGTACACCGCCGCCGGCAACTACCGGGCCGTGTCACAGGTCATCGACACCAGCGGCGCGCAGAGCAGCGAACCCGGCGCCGCAGTGATCGAAGTCAGCGACGCGGGCGTCACGCCCACCGAGCCGGTGGCCGGCAAGGGTGGCGCACTCGGCGGCGCATGGTTGCTGCTGGCGGGGCTCGCCGCCTTGCTGCGTCGGCGCCGCTAGGCCATGCGCATGCGATTCCGGACCTGCCCGATCTTCGGCACCACGGCCCTGTTGATCAGCCTGCTTGTCGCCTGCGGCGGCGAGCGGGCTGCGCTCACGGTCTCCGCACTGAAAATGCCGCCAAGCGGGCCATTCGCGGCCCTGACCGTCAAGGACAAATCCGTGGTAGAGCGGGTCGCGATCAGTGACGATTTGTCCAAGTCCGATCGCGTCGTCATGGAATCCTTCGCTCAACAGCAAATCGACGGTTCCGCGTACTGGCGCTATTGGCTTCCCGGCGAAGCCGAGCGCGGCGTCTACAAGGTCAAGGTCACCCTTTACACCACGAACTCAGCCGCCGAGGCATCCTGGATGAAGCGTTATCCGCCGATGGCCTTGCAGGGCACGGAATCGCTGGACGTGGGCGCCGTCAGCTTCCATCTGCCTGACCGGATAGCCGGCTTTCGGTTCGACCGTGCGCTGGTCGAGGTCAAGGCCGAAGGTTCGGCGGATGCCCTGCCCGCTTTCACAAAAGCGTACGCGCGCTTTGTCGGCGACCAACTCGCCACCGCCGACCGTTAACCAGCCAAGGCGCTAAGATGACAGGCATCATGCGATGCCAACCATCTGTGTCCGCTCACCAGCACAGCCTGGTCGGCGTCGCCTCGATCCCACGGCGACGAACCACGGCATGCGTACCGACCCACGACTTCAAACCGTCATCGACCACCCGCTGCATCAGGCACTGGGCGTTCGGGCGATCGAATCGCAGAACGGCTGTGGGCGGATGGAATTCATTGCCGAAGGCATGACGATCAATCCTGCCGGCATGCTCCACGGCGGCGTGCTCTACACGCTCGCCGACGTCTGCGCCTACGCCGGACTGCTAAGCCGCCTGGAACCACATCAGGAGGCCGTCACCCACGATCTGCATGTGTCGGTCCTGCGTCCCGTGACAGCGGGCCAATCCGTGACGATCACGTCCAGAATTGTGCGGCTAGGCCGCGCGGTTTGCTTTCTGGACGCCGAAGTTCAGGCGGGCGGCAAGACCATCGCGACGGCGCGGGTGACCAAAACTTTGATCACCCGGCCAAGCACCTAGTGCACCTGCCGTCCACATGATTCCCTAGTAATCTCGGTTTTCTGCTCTGCATCGAACCGACGGAATTCTTCCATGTCTTCACCAAACAAATCAGGCACCACGGTCACGCTGATCACCGGCGCCGCCAGCGGCCTGGGCTGGGAGCTTACGCTGGCGTTCCACGAACGAGGGGATGCTGTCGTACTGGTCGACATGAACGCCGAGCTGCTCACGCGGCGGGAACGCGAGTTGTCCGATCCGGAGCGTGTGTTGTGCTGCGCGGGCGATCTCACCCAGGCGGAGTTCCTGACCGAATTGGTCGCCGCGGTCGAGCAGCGTTTCGCACGATTGGACTGCCTCGTGAATAACGCCGGGATCACGCATCGGTCGCCGGTACGCAGCACGCAGTTGACGGTGTTCACCCGCGTCATGGCAGTGGATTGGCAGGCCCCGGTAGCGCTGACCCAGCAATGCCTGCCGATGCTGGAACGCTCCAGGGGTCTGATCGTGAACATCGGCTCGATGGCAAGCTGGATGCCGGTACCCGGCCGGGCCGCCTACTGCGCGGCGAAGGCGGCGATGGCTCAGTTCTTCGAAGTGCTGCGCCTGGAAATGGAACCGCTAGGCGTGCGCGTGCTGAACATCTACCCCAGTTTTCTCGACACACCCATCGAGACCAGCGCCCTGGGCGCGGACGGCAAGCCCGCACAACATCGGCGGTCCATGGTTGGCAAGATGCGAGGGGCGGACTGGATGGCCTCCCGGGTCATGAAGGCCATCGACAAAGGCCAGCCCTGGGTCTTTGGCGACCAGATATCCTGGTTCGGCAGCGTGCTGTGGCGCATCTGGCCGCAGCAGTATCTGCGCAGCGTGCGCAAGCGGTTCGCTGGCGAAATTGCCCGTTAATCGGGCCTCAGCCACCCAACAAACTCGCCACGGCGAACCCCAGGTAATTGCCCAACGCAAGGCCCACGGCGCCGGCGGTCATTCCCGAAACCACGACTTCGCGATTTCCCAGGACCTTGGCGATGGGCCCAACAAAGGGCGGCCCGAAGTAGGCAGCGGTGGAGGTGATGATCAGGGTATCGACATCGATGTTGAACAACCGCGCCGTCAGCCAGTGCAAAGCAACGGCCAGCAGCAGCACGCAGCCGCAGTAGAGCAGCACCAGCGAGCCCGCCTGCAGCATGTGTCCGATGTCGGCCTGGGTGCCGATGGTGATGCAGAACACCAGCAACAAATACTGGCCGGTCTCGTAGCTGTGGGGTAGTCCGCGCACGTTCGGCGACAGCGTGCAGACAATTGCCAGGCTGGTGATGGACAGAATGATCATCGCCTCGGCTAGCCGCCCCAGCAGCAACCACGACAGGCCGGCGGCGGCGGCGCAAAGCCCGAGCGAAAGCAGCACTGCAAGGCCCGCGCGATACCAGGGACCGCCCCGCTGGTCGATGGCCGGCTCCCCGGGCTCCGCCGGCCCGGTGCCGACCGGGACAAACGCGGGAAACACCCTTGCCAGCAGCGGCTTTGCGACCGTCATCAAGAACAACAGGAACACGCTGCCCAGGACCACATCTGCGCCGTTGACGAGAATGAAGGTCTCCGAGTCGACCTGGCGGGCGAGTGCCACGGCGTTCATGTTGGGCGTGCCGCCGGTGTAGAGCCCGGTCAGCATGCCCGAGATGTCAGCCGCGGCCGGAACCCGCGCGCCCAGCAACGCGAACACCAGCGCAGAACTGATGCACACACAGATCACGGCAAGCACAAACGACAGAACCGTCGGTCGCGCCAGACGCAGCCATCGGCGCAGGTCGGCCGGGAACAGCAGCAACGGGACGGCTACCAGCACCGACGCGGCCACGATGCCGCCGGCCAGCCTGGCATCGAATACAACACCGGGGATTTGCGCGGCGACGATCCCGCTCATGTAGCAGAGCACTACGGGGCTGAGCGTTTCCACCACACGCAGCCTGGGCTCGGCCCAGACGAGTACCGCCGGCACGCCGAACAGAAACAGGGCCTGTGCAACGAGCAGCGCGATCGGCATGAACGTGCCGGTGGCTACCACTGCAGGTTGAGGCTGGCGTAGATCGTCCGGCCGGGCTGCTGATTGGCCAGGAATACGCCGGGAAACAGGGCGGTATCCAGCGCCTGATTGAGCACCCGCTTGTCGGTGAGGTTCTTGCAACCGACGCTAAGGTTCCAGGTGTCGGCGGCCGAGCCGAGCCCGATCCGCGCCGAATAAATGGTATGCGCCTCGACGAAAGTGGCCTGGTCCAGATCGGTGTCCGTGTATTGATCCCCCTGATGCCGCGCATTCAGCCCGAACGTCAGGTTCAGACCTGCGACGCTGTAGTCCAGCGTCGGGCTGAGCGTTGCCGACCACCGCGGGGCAAAGGCCAGCGTCTTGCCACTCAGGTCCTGCCGTGCATCCAGGCCTTGCTCCACCGGCGCTGGCGCGCTGCCGTATTGCTTGTAGCGCGCCTCCAGCCAGCCCACCGACGTGTTGATGCTCAGTGGCCGGTAGGGCGTGAGCCACTGCGAGTCCAGCTCGACGCCCGTGGAGTACGCCGACCCTGCATTGGTGACATCGAAGAACACGCCGTTGAACGCCAAGACCTGGAGATCATCGAAATCCATGCGATAGGCCGTAGCGTTCAGACTCAGGCTGCGGCCGAACCAATGACTCTTGATACCCAGTTCCACCGATGTCGCGGTTTCCGATCCGTATTCCAGATCTTCCCCGGTGAAGGAAATCGCGTTCGCGCCGCCGCTTTTGTAGCCACGCGCCCAGGTCGCGAACACGCGCAGGTCATCATCAGCACGGTAGAGCACCGAAAGTTTGGGCGACAGGTTGGTTTCCGTGCTTTCCAGATCGCTAAAGCTGTAGTCGTTGGCGCCAACGATCAATTGCACCAGGCATTGCTGGGTCACCGGCTTGGTGCGGCAACTGCTCGTACCGACCGAGTCGATGTTCTTGCGTTCGTGGTTCAGCCGCAGGCCGGGCGTCACCGACCAATGTTCGCTCAGATCCCAGGTCAGCTGGCCGAATGCGGCAAAGGTTCGCGTGCGCTGGCGAAAATCGAAGGTGTAGCGATCCTCGCCCACGGCGGTGCCGACCAGCGGACCCAGCAGCGGCCCCAAGGCGCCGGCCACCGTTCCGCCGCCGGCGAATGGAATACCCGCGATCGCACCACCGCTGATCAGCGTCAGGCCTGAATCGCTCAGGGCGTAGGTGGCGAGGTCTTCGCCCGCTTCTATCCCGGTGTTGATGTAGTAATCCGCTTGCAGTGCGTAGAGGCCCGTGACGAATGTCACGCCCTGTCCCCAGCCGAACGGTGCGCCACCCAGGCCGGTGAAGCGCCATTCCAGCGAGTGCTGCGAGTAGTCTTCCGCGTCGCCGAACAGGCGGATGAGATCGGCCGGCGAAGTATCCAGATCCTGATACTGGCGGATGTTCATGTGCGAGCCGGCGACGACCAGCGTCGTATCCAGTCCATCCAGCCCCAGCACCGGCCCCAGGTCCATGCCGGCCGAACCGGAGACGGTCCAGGAATCGATGTTCATGTAGCCGGGGATATTGAAGCTGGTCTGGAAATCGTAGGGGTCGTCCTCGATCTCCGGATCGAAGTTCGCCAAATAGGCGGCGGTATCGTCATCAAGCTGGTAGAGCTGACGCGGCCAGAAATTGACCTGGGTCTCGGTGCGTTGAGCGACCAGGCCGAGCTCCAGATTCGAGTCGCTGACATAGTCCAGGCGCAAGCGCTGCGCCGATTTACGTGACTCGTCCTCGTAGCGATCCAGCAACGTGTTGTACAGGCGTCCGTGGCGGTGATCTTCCAGAATCGCCAACCGTGCACCCAGCCCATCGGCCAGCCGACCGCCCAGACCGCCTTCGATGCGGTCGTCGCCGTCCTCGTTACGTTTGTAGCTAAGGTTGGCCTCGGTGCCCGTAGCCGGCGCGCCGCGGGTGACGATGTTGAACACGCCGGCAATGGTGTTCTTGCCGAACAGCGTGCCCTGGGGCCCGCGCAGCACCTCGATGCGTTCCAGGTCGAACATGGACTCGGTGAAGTAGGAACCGCGCGCGAAGAACACATCGTCCTGCACCAGCCCCACGGAGGGCTCAAAGCTGGGATTGAAGGTGTTGGTGCCAAACCCGCGGATGAAGACCTGCGGCGACGTCGGACTCGTGGACTCGACCCGCACGTTCGGAACATAGGTCGAGGCCTCGGTCAGATCGCTCACGGCATTGTTCTTGATGAAATCACCTTGCAGCGCCGTGACCGACACCGGCACATCGCTGAGGTTCTGCTCGATCTTCTGCGCGGTCACCACCACCTCCTCGATCACTCGACGCGATGGTTTCGGGGCCTCGCGCTCGGGCTGCGCGGCCGGGACCGGAATCGTCTCCAGCGGTGCCTGGCCGTTGCGACCGGCACCCTGATCAGCCGTTTCTTCCCGCTGCGATTGCGACGGCACAGGCCTGTCTTCTTGCGTGGACTCGACGTCCTCGGACTCATCGTCGCCGAACAAGAAATCCAGATCGTCATCCTGCGCCGCCGCCTCCAGCGACAGCAGCACCCCCAACGCCAGCCACGCACTACGGGTTCGTCTGGAAGCCATCTGCATCCCCAACCAGAACGGCGGATGTTCTCCGCCCAAACCTATGAACTTACAGAGGAGCGCGCCATTGCAGAATGACCCTGCGGGCCAACAACTTGACCGAACGGGACCGATCGCGCGCGTTTAAGGAAACACTGATCTATTTACGCCGCCAAGTTGGCGCCTGAAAACAGGCCGGGCAAGGCGCGAAAGCCGGCTCCGCCTTGGTGGTGTGGATAGGTCAGTGTTGCCTTCATGTGCCAATGCGTCAGGCCCGGTACTGCGATGGCGACATGCCCGTCCAGCGGCGAAAACTGCGGCTGAAGGCGCTTTCGTCCGAAAAACCGAGTTCCGCCGAAATTCCGGCAATCTTGTCGCCGCGCTCCAGCGCCCGGCAAGCGAGTTGCTGCAACTCGCGGTCTCGCAGATGCTTGAACGAAAACCCCTCCTCCGCCAGCTTGCGACTCAGATGGCGGCCACTAATCGCCAACAGCGCGGCGATGTCATCCTTGCCGGCCTGCGGATGCTGGTGGACAAGCTCGGAGACTGTGACGGAAAAGCTCCGCTGCCCCAGCCTGCCCAGCGACTGATCCGCCAACTCACGTAGCTGATCACGCAATGCGGGGTTGGCCTGGATCAACGGCAGTTCCAGCATGTCGCGGTGGAACAGCAAGCGATCCTCTGGCGCCCCGAAGTGGACGGGACACCCCAGCAGGTCGGTATAGCGAGCCTCGCGATCCAACGGAGCGTGGCGGAACTCTACCGCGGCGGCCTCGAAGCGTCCGCCAGAGCACCAGCGCGCCAGATGCATCGCGCAGCCCAGCGACATCTCGGCGCGTGGCTCACGACAAACCTCGTAATGGCCGGCGTAGCAAAGAGCCACCTGATCCCCGACATCATGAAACCAAACCTCACCCCCCTGGCTGACGATGGGGTGGTACTCGGTGTACAGCTCCAATGCCTCACCCAGAGTCTCGGAACTCATCAACAGCAAGCCAGCGACATCGAGATGACCGACCTGCAGATGCAGCGCAAGCTGCAGGCCGATCAGAGGATCGTCACCGGCGGCGCAGAGCTTGACCCAAAGGGCATCGTGCACATCGAGCCGAACGCGTTCTTCACCCGGCGCCATTGCGGGCAAGTTGATGCCCAGGCGCGCCGCCGTCTCCACCAGCGCCTGGCTGAAACGTCGGGTCACGGTGGGCTCGCTCATGGCTGGACGCCCTCATCGACCATGCCAAACGCGCCGATACGGTCGTCGACGGGCCGGATCCGCCGCGCGCTCAGGCGACCCGGGATACACGCTTTAATACGGCTCTGCACGGTATCGATAGCCGGATGCCAAGCTACGTTCATTTGGCTGGGTATTGCTGAACGTCGTCGGAGTCGACTCGTACGGGTATCGCCACCCGCCCTGCGTGACAACGAAGTGGAGATGCGGATAGCCCGCCAAACCCGTGGCCCCGCTCCGTCCGATCTGGTCTCCCTGCTCCACCTGCTGGCCGATGTCCACCAAGGCGCCACCTGTCGTCAGGTGCATGTATTGAGCAAATGTTTCGTCGGCGTGCCGCACCACGACCAGATTGTTCGGGAAGTCGTAGTCTATTCCGGACTCCTCGACGTAAACGACGAGACCTGCACGCGCGGCAGTGATGACCGAACCGATATCCATATCGAAATCGATGGCGTAGGCATCGGGCTGTCCGGCGCTGTGATACGAACCGCTACAGTGGCTCAGGTCCACCGTGTACGCCGCACCCACCGGGTAGGGAAGCACGTACGGAGACGACGTCCATTCGGGATAGAACGCGCCGGGGCAGCCTGCCGCCGTCGGGGCGGGTCCGGTGTTGGCATCGGCAGCGCCTTGACCATCCGAGGCTGGCCCGCACCCGCAGAGCAACAATGCCGTTGTTGCAATGACGCAGGACACGGTGGATCGCGAACAAGCAGGTGCAGGCATGGCCTTCGTCTCCCCCCAGGATAGATATCTACGCTAGCCGATAACGGCTCGGCCGCCCAGCGGGCTGGTCAAGCCCGGCTGGCGAAGCGGCTTGCCCAGGCCGCCTCGCTCATAGTCCTGATTTGTTCATGTCCTGTCCCGAATGGCTCGGGAGATCGCTGCTGCGGCTGGGTAAGCTAGCCTCCCCCCGAAACTCGCAGCCCATTCACGCAATGTACGCCATTATCGGTGCCGGCCCCACGGGCTTGAGCATGGCTCGCAACCTCCAGAAGCTCGGCCTGCCCTTCACCGGATTCGAGATCCACAGCGATGTGGGCGGCCTTTGGGACGCGGACAGCCCGACCAGCACGATGTACGAGTCGGCGCATCTGATCTCGTCCAAGCGCACGACGGAATTCAAGGAGTTCCCCATGCGTGATGATGTTGCCCAATACCCGCATCACACCGAACTGAAGCAATATTTTCAGGATTACGCCCGACACTTCGAGCTATACCCCCATTTCGAGTTCGACACCGAAGTGCTTCGCGTGGAACGTAGCGGCGAGCAGTGGCAGATCACCACCCGCTGCAACGGCGAGGAGCAAGTTCGGCACTTCGAAGGGGTGATGCTTTGCAACGGCACCCTGCACGAGCCCAATCGGCCCGAGCTGCCGGGCGACTTCAGCGGACGGGTGATTCACTCCAGCGAATACAAGACCGCGAAGATGTTCGACGGCCTGCGGGTGCTGATCATCGGCTGTGGCAACTCGGGCGCAGACATCGCTGTCGATGCCGTCCATCACGCCAACAGCGTCGACATGTCGCTGCGGCGCGGCTACCACTTCCTGCCCAAGTTTGTGCTGGGCCGACCGATTGACACGCTGGGCGCCGGTCAGTGGGGCCTGCCGCGACCGATCAAGCAATTCGTCGACGGCACCGTGATCAAGGCGCTGGTCGGCAAGCCTTCCGACTACGGCCTGCCCGACCCCGACTACAAACTCTACGAATCGCATCCGGTCCTGAACTCGCTGCTGCTGCATCACGCCGGCCACGGGGATGTGAAGGTTCGCAAGAACATCGAACACTGCGCCGGCAAAACAGTGAGCTTCGCCGATGGCTCATCGGCCGAGTACGACCTGATTGTTCAGGCCACCGGCTACAAGCTGCACTACCCGTTCATCGACAAGAAAGCGCTGAACTGGCATGGCGCAGCACCGGAGCTTTACCTGAACTGCCTGCATCCGCATGACGACAGCCTGTTCATGATGGGCATGGTGGAAGCCACCGGCCTGGGCTGGGAGGCACGCAATCGGCAGGCGGAGCTGGTCGCGCTATACATCCAGCAGCTCAAAAACGGCGCTGCCTCGGCCAAGAAACTGCAGAAGACCAAGGCCGAACAGATCGGCCAGCGCCTGGACGGCGGCTATGCCTATCTCAAGCTCGATCGCATGGCCTATTACGTCAACAAGCAGGTCTACAACCGGGTGCTGACAAACCACATCGAAGCACTCAAGGCCGATCTGCTGGCCGCCGACCAGGCGGCGGCGTAATGCAGGTTCTGATCACCGGCGCCGGCGGCTACATCGGCCGGCAGGTCGCACAGCAACTGGCCACGCGACACCAGGTGATCGGCATCGACCTGCGCGCCGACCCGAACGCCGGATTCGATCTGCGCGAAATGGACATCCGCGATCCAAAATTGCGCGACCTGGTCGTCGACAACGCCATCACCCACGTCGTGCATCTCGCCGCGGTGCTGGAGTTCAGCGGCGACCGCGCCCGTGACTACGACATCGATGTGAACGGCACCCGCAACGTGCTCGACGCGTGCCTCGCCGGCGGCGTGCAGCATGTGACGGTGACCAGCAGCGGTGCCGCCTACGGCTACTACGCCGACAACCCGCAATGGATTTCGGAAACCGACAGGTTGCGCGGCAATGTCGAGATGCCCTACGCCGACCATAAGCGCCAGGTGGAGGAGTTGCTGGCCGGCTACCGCGCACAACATCCGGAACTGGCGCAGCTAATCCTGCGCGTGGGCACCGTGATCGGGGCCGGCACCCGCAATCTGATCACCAACCTGTTCGAGAAAAAGCGTCTGCTGGCGATCCGCGGTTACGACTCGCCATTCGTGTTTATCTGGGATCAGGACCTGGTCGGCATCATCAGCCATGGGGTGGAGACCGGCAACGGCGGTATCTATAACGTCGCCGGCGACGGTTGCCTGACCATGGACGAACTCGGCCAGTTACTCGACAAGCCTGTGCTCAAGCTGCCGGCGCCAATGATCGTCGCGGGGCTGAAGATCGGCCGGAAGCTGGGCCTCACCCGGTACGCGCCGGAGCAGATCAAGTTCATCCAGTACCGCCCGGTGCTGGACAACCGGCGACTGAAGGAAGACTTCGGCTACCGGCCCGCCAAGACGTCGCGCGAAGCATTTCTGCATTTTCGCAACCACGGATTGCGAAGGCGCTAGCTGTCGGACGAAAACCGGGCGAAAACGATACCAACAAGCGATGCGCAAGCAGGAGGCACCGCAGATGCAAACGCTCCGATCTCTCGCCGTCATGGCTTTCGTTGTTCTGCTGGCCGCCTGCGGTTCCGGCCAGCCACCCGGCGGCCAGGCTCCCGATGCCGGAGGCGTCACGGTCACCCGGACGGCTGGTGGCGTGCCGCATATCCAAGCGAACGACTGGTTCGGCCTGGGCTACGGCTATGGATACGTCTCGGCCAAAGATGCCATCTGCCGCATCGCCGAGTTCTATGTCACCACGGCCGGTGAACGCTCGCGCTACTTCGGCGCCGACGCGGACTTTCCGTTCCCCGCCAACGGCTTCAGCTTCAACAATCTCAACAGCGATTTCTTTTTCAAGCTAATCCGTGCCCAGGGGACAGTGGAGCGTCTTGCCGCAGAACCCCCGCCACTGGGCCCCGGACCAGAGATTCGCGACCTGTTCGCCGGCCATGTCGCGGGGTACAACCACTATCTCGCGGAGACCGGAGTCGACCAGCTGTCCGACCCGAGCTGCCGCGGTGCCGACTGGGTCAAGCCGATCGCCATCGACGACGTGTTTCGCATGGCCTACACGCTGGCGATCTTTGCCGGCTCGGCCCCCTCGGTGGACGGAATCGGCGGCGCGGCGCCGGTCGCCAGCGCCAGCGCCGACGACGTGCCAAGCATGATCTCTGCCCTGCGCAAAGCTCACGACTGGCATCCGGGCGGCCACATGGCCAGCAACGCTGTGGCGATCGGCACCGAGGCCAGCGCCGATGGCGCACCAATCCTGCTCGGCAACCCGCACCAGACCTACAACGATCCGGGCATCTTCTATCAGGCCAGCTTCCGGATTCCCGACCGGATGGAACTCTCCGGCACCACCTTTCTGGGCCTGCCTTTTGTCGTTATCGGCACAAACCGTGACGTGGCCTGGTCGCACACCACATCGGCGGCGTTTCGTTTCACGCCGTACCAGCTCACGCTCGTCGGGGCGCATAGCTACCTGGTCGACGGGCAGGTTGAACAGATGCAGGCGTGGCCGCTCACGGCGGAGACGCTGCAGGAAGACGGCAGCCTGGAGACCGTCGACCGTACGCTCTACACCACCCGTTATGGGCCGATGGTGACCAATATCGCCGGCCTTCCGATCTTCGTCTGGACACCGGTTCTCGGCTTCGCGCTGGCCGATCCGAACGCCGAGAACATGCGCTACCTGAACCACTTCGTGAAACTGGCGGATGTCCGTTCGGTGCGCGAATTCGAGGCGGTGCTGGACGGGTTGCAGGGCGTGCCGTGGGCGAACACGGTCGCGGTCGATCGCGACGGCGAGGCGTTCTACGGCGATATCACCGTTTCGGCCAATGTCGACGACGCCAAGGCGGTGACCTGCGGTTCCGTGCTGGGTGCAGTCGCCTTCCCGCTGCTGGGTCTACCGATACTGGACGGCAGCCGCTCGGCCTGCGCCTGGGACGACGATCCGGACGCCGTGGTCCCCGGCATCTTCGGTCCGTCCAATTTGCCGCGGCTGTTCCGCGACGATTACGTCAGCAATTCCAACGATTCCTACTGGCTATCGCATCCCGACGAGCCGCTAACCGGATTCCCGCGGATTCTTGGCGAGGAAGGCACGGAGCGCCGGCTGCGCACCCGGCTGGGTCTGACCATGATCCGCGAACGTCTGGCCGGCACCGACGGCTATCCCGGTACCGGCTTCACCCACGACATCATGAAAGACTGGCTGTTCGGTTCACGCCAGTACCTCGGTGAGCTGTGGCGGGACGACCTGGTGACCGTCTGCAATACGCTGGGCGTGGCCATCGGCAGCAGCGGTCCCGTGGACATCTCGGTGGCCTGCCCGATTCTCGCGGACTGGGATCTGACCACGAACCTGGACTCCCCCGGCGCCCTGCTGTTCCGCCGCATCGCAGGCCGCCTGACCGGCACGACCCTGCCTTCCGGCACGACGACGCAGACACGGTTGCCGGGGACTCACGCGTTCCTCGTTCCGTTCCTGCCCCAACAACCCATCGACACACCGTCTGGTCTCAATCCACTGCACCCGACCGTCGCAATGGCGCTGGCAGACGCGGTGGCAGAACTCAACGACGCCGGCATCGAACTGGACGCAACCCTGCGCGACTACCAATACATTGAACGCGATGGCCTGCGGTACCCGCTGCATGGCGGCATCGACCGCATGGGTTCGTACAGCATTCTCAATATCGAATGGGACCCAGCCTCGGGATACGCCAATCCCTACCACGGCAACACCTACACCCAGGTCGTCAGCTTTCCGGATGACGACTGCCCGCGCATGTCGACGATCACGACGTACTCGCAGTCCCCAGATCCAACCTCAGCCTTTCATGCCGACCAGACAGCGATGTACGGCGACAAACAGTGGTTGGAGGTACCGTTCTGCGGAGACGCGATCCGCGAGCAGGCCATCGAGACCATTGAACTGACCGCCGTGGACTGAACACCGAAGGTGTGTCAGAAGCTGTAGCCGACCTCCAGCTCGTATGAGGGACCGGGAAATGCGCCGCCGAAGTGGGTGCCGCGATAGGCGGGGGCATCCTGCGCACCGGCCAGCGATTCGTGACCGGTCACGTTGTCGCCGAATAGCGTGACGCGCCAGCCGTCCCCGCTGCTGGACTTCAGACCCAGCCGGACGCCATAGGTCGTGCCCGGCGCGCGATAATCAATCGGATCAAGGTCGGTCGCCAGCGGCACGTCACTGGTGTAACTGGCGGTGATTCCGGCGGTCGCCACCACGGGCCAGCGCCAGGGGCTGCCCTCCCAGCCTGCGGTGAACGTGGTTTTCAGTTCGGGAGCCAGCCGCAGGCGCTGGCCGCCGAGATCACAGGGCGGCTTGCCGGTCTCCTCGGCCGCGCAGGGCGCGCTGGAAAAATCATCGTACTCGGCCTGCGTGAACGCGCCATTGAGTCCGAGCAGAACCCCGTACGGTGTCAGCAGCACGCCCTCGAATTCCACCCCCTGGATGGTGGCGGAGGCCGCGTTGCCGACGACGTAGGCAAAGCCGTTGAACGTTGCGACCTGCAAACCGTCGAAGTCAGTCCGGAACAGCGAGACGTTAAGCCGCGCCGCTCGCCCGAGCAGTTCCGACTTGATGCCTATCTCGTAGGTCAGCGCGTCTTCCTCGTCGAACTCCAACTGCTCATCGTTGACCGGCTGTGCGTTGAAACCGCCGGACTTGTAGCCGCGCGCGACCGACGCGTAGGCCATGGCGTCATCTCTGAAATCGAATTGCGCGGACAGCTTGGGAATCAAATTGACGTCTTGCCGCTCTCGATGCGCCTGAAACTGCGTGTCGCCGGCGATGATGACCGGAAAGATCACCGAACCCAGCGGCGAATCGCCGATTCCGAATCCGACACCAGGCAGCCCCTGCGAACCGCTGAGAATGGCGTTGCCGTCCTGCCCTGTGCGGTTGTTGAGCAGGCGATGCGCCACATCGAGGATCTTCTTTTCGTAGTTCAGCCGACCGCCCAATGTCGCCGACCAGCGCGGCGCGAAATGCCAGGTGAACTGGCCGTACAGCGCCAGACTGTCAGTGAGCTGATCGAAACGGGTCAATGACGTTTCGACGGGTTGGGGCATGCCGCCCTCCAGCGCGAGGCGGGCCTGGATAGTCTGTCCGGCGACTGCACCGCTAACCGCGTCGTTCAACACGGCATCCTGGCAAGCCTCCGGAGCCGGGCTGTTGACGCAGGCGCGGCGCTCCAGCTCCCCGGTGATCTGCAGTATCTCGTTGAGCATCAGGTATTCAGTGATGTCGTAGGTGGTCCGCAAGTCGGTGCGCAGGCCGTACAGGCCGGCGACGTACTCGAAGTCACCCGGCGGTGACGTCAGCCGGAACTCCTGGCTGTACTGGCGCAGCGACTCATTGTTGTCGAGGACCAGAAACGGCACAGGAGAGACATCGGCATCCAGACTGACGACTTCGTCCAGCCACGCATAGTTGGTGATGCTAGTGAAGACCGTGCCCCCGCCCGTCGTGCGATCAATCTTGATGGTGCCGTCCCAGGCATCGCGGGCAACCCCGGCAGGAAAATCGGTGGAGGTTTCCTCGTCGTACGGGTTATCGCCGACCCGGTCGTCAAACACTCGCATCGCGGCCAGATGTCGGTCGCGCACCTCGATCAGCTGACTGCCGGAACCGTGCTGGTTGACGATGCTGGCATTGACAGTGAAATCCACGCTCAGGTCGTCTCCTGGCTCCCACAGCAGCCGCCCGCGCGCTCCCAGGTTGTCCAGGTTCTCCTCGTCGACCCCAGTGCCAGTGTTATGCACGCGGCCGTCACGACGGTCGCTTAGCAGTGCCACGCGCCAGCTCAGCTCATCCCCCGCAGGCCCGGTGGAGGCGAACCGGAAGCGTCTGTGCTCGTCTACACCGAACTGGGCATCGGCGGCCACGCCGAACTCGCGCTCCGGCCTCGCCGTGCGGAAATGGATCGCGCCGGCCGAGGAATTCTTGCCGAACAGCGTGCCCTGCGGCCCGCGCAGCACCTCTACGGACCGCAAGTCGAGCAACCCCTGGTTGATGTATGAGGCGCGCCCGTAGAACACCTCGTCGATCAGAATGGCGACAGACTGCTCGAAACCGCGGTTGTAGCTGGACCCGAGACCGCGCATGTAGATGCTCGGAAAGGTGGGCACTGCCAGCACGTCAAGGTTCGGAACGTAGCTGGCAACCTCGTTCATGTCGCCCATATCCTTGTCGACCAGATCATCGCCGCCGATCGCGGTCACCGACAGCGGCACGGTCTGGAGATCTTCCTCGCGCTTCTGCGCCGTGACGACAATCTCCTCCAGTGCGGGCCGGCGCCGGGCCCGAACCACCGATTCGGACGCCTGGTCCGGCAGCGGAATCACGTCCACCAACTCCGGGTCCGGTGACGCGGCGTTTGTGTTTGCCTGACCGGACTCGCGCCCCGCCTGCGCCTGCGACACAGCGGCAACCGCCGACAGCGCCGCAATCAACATACCCGTACGAATCATCGCGCTGTGCGACACACGCGTAGTGCGCATGCTCACCCCCTCTCTGTCTCCTCGACGGCCGTCTTTCTTTGGACGGTCCATTGGCTGCCGCCCCGATCCAGACGGATTCGACAACGTCGAGCACAATGGTACACTGGTAGAACCACTGAACCAAATGGTGCTCTTCACCCATGTTCGAAGCCGTTCAAAAACAGTCTGTCTCGGATGTGGTGTTCAACCAGCTACGCGACCGCATCGTCAGCCAGCAGCTCAAGCCCGGCGAAGAATTGCCGGCCGAACGCGCGCTGTGCGAATTGCTCGATGTCAGCCGCAACGCCGTGCGCGAAGCGCTCAAGCGCCTGCAGCAAGCCGGTCTGGTGCGAGTCCGCCACGGCGGCACTACCACCGTCAGCGACTACCGTGCGCAGGCCGGACCGGAACTGCTGGCGAGCCTGATGATCGACGCCGCCGGACGCATCCAGGTCGGCGTGGCCCGCAGTGTGGTCCGCATGCGCCAGGTGCTGTCACCGGAGATCGCGGCCGACGCCGCAACGCATGGCAGCCCGGCCATGGCAGACCGGCTGGATGCCATCGTCGAACAGATGCGCGAAGCATCTGGCCCCGCCGAGCTGCAACCGTTGGCGCTGGAATTCTGGGATGTTCTGGTCGACGGCAGCGGCAACATCGCCTATCGGCTGGCGTTCAACTCATTGCGCAAGACCTATGAGCCAATTGCGCGACTCATGACCGGCATGCTGGCCGACGAGTTCTCCCGGCTCGACAGCTTCTCGTCGATGGCCCGTCATGTGCGCTCCGGCGAACGTGAAGCTGCGTTCGACGTGGCCCGCGACTACATCGACTCCAGCAGCCAGGCCATCAACCGCTTCCTGACCCTGTACGAACAGCATCTCGAGGGGATCTGACATGAATAGTGCACAGACAAGACCGCCGATACCGACCACCGCCGGCGAGACCATCCGCGAGCTGTACCGCAACGCCAGCCCGATCATCCTGACGATACTCGCGGTCGGACTCGTGGCCTATCGGCTCTGGCTCGGCAACTGGCGGCCGGCGGATCTGATCGCTCCGCTCGCAATTCTGCTGATATGGCCATTCTTTGAATGGGTCATCCACGTGAAGCTGCTTCACATGAAGCCGCCGCGCATGTTCGGGCGGACCATCAACCTGAACGTTGGACGCACCCATCGGAAGCACCACGTGGATCCGAACGATCTGTCGGACATCACCATCAATCTGGAGGTGTTCCCAACCGTGGTACCGATCATCTTTCTGCTCGCCTACGGCCTGATGCCCACCATCGAACTGGCCACCGGGGCGCTGGCCATGTTCTTCGTCCTGGCATTGCACTACGAGTGGTGCCACTTCATGGCGCATGTCCGCTGGACACCGGCGCTGTCGTACTACCGCCGCCGCCAGCGCATGCACCGGCTGCATCACTTCCGCAACGAAAACCTGTGGTGGGGCGTCTCCACCGGCATCGGAGATCTTGTGCTGGGCACCGCGCCGGATGCCGCCGACGCGCCGCGCTCGCCGACGGTCTACAACGTCAACGGCATGGCCGGGACGGATACCGCGAGTCATGGCTGAGGGATCGCGCCGCTAGGGCGTCAGCAACACCTTGCCGACGTTCTTCCGGTCCTGGATGTACCGGCGCGCCTCCGCGGCCTCGTCGAGCGTAAAGCAGCGGTCTACGTGCGGGTGGATGGCGCCAGATCGATAGCAGTCCAGCGATTGCTCCATGTTCACGCCAAACCGGCAAACCCCAGTGCCTCGCGGTCACCCACCGCATCCACGATCTCCGCACGACGTGCTCGCAGAGCCGCAGCGCGCTGCTTTTGGATTCCTTCCCGCTTTGGAGCCCTCGATAGCGATGTTCGCTCTGAGCTACGCGGGTTCTCTTCCAAATCAGTCAGGCTGAATGCGGCTCGGTCCCACCACGTCGATAGCACTCGCGAGACCTTCTTGGCGGCGGGCCCGACATTTACTGATTTTATCAACAGCCATGTCGTAAGATGTCCACGCCATGCAAACGCATCTGCACCTCCAGCCGAACAGTGAACGCGACGGTCTGTTCCACCCCGCCGTATCCGGCTGGCTGCGGTCGCGCTTCGGCCAACCGACCGAGGTGCAGGAGCGCGCCTGGACGGTCACCGCCGAGCATCGCAATGCGCTGATCGCCGCGCCCACCGGGTCCGGCAAGACGCTGGCGGCGTTCCTGTCTTCGATCAACGATCTGGTCGAGGCCGGCATTGAACGCGGGTTGGACGATTCGGTGCACGTGCTTTACGTGTCACCGCTCAAGGCGCTGTCCAACGACATTCAGAAGAATTTGCAGGAGCCGCTGGCCGGCATCCGCGCGAACCTGACTGCGCTGGGCTACCCGGATGTCGCGATCCGCGATGGCGTGCGCACCGGCGACACGCCGCAATCCGAACGCGACCGGATGCGCCGCAATCCGCCGCATATTCTGGTCACGACGCCGGAGTCGCTGTACATCCTGCTGACCTCGGACAGCGGCCGGCGCATGTTCGGCGCACTGCGCACGATCATCGTGGACGAACTGCACGCGGTCGCGGGGAGCAAGCGCGGCGCACATCTGATGCTGTCGCTGGAACGCCTGGCGGCGCTGTGCCCCCGCCAGCCGGTGCGTATCGGTTTGTCGGCCACGGTCAAGCCATTGGCGACGATGGCGGATTTTCTGATGGGCGGGGCGGCTGCCCCCGACCGTGACGACATCGAGATCATCGATGCGGGGCATGTTCGTGAGCGTGATCTGGCGCTGGAGATTCCGAACTCGCCACTGACAGCGGTGATGGCCAACGAGGTCTGGGAGGAAATCTACGACCGGCTCGCCCAGCTCGTGGCCGACCACCAGACGACGCTGATCTTCGTCAATCAGCGACGGGTCGCCGAACGCGCCGCCAAGCACTTGGCCGAACGCATCGGCGAGGAGCATGTGACCTCGCACCACGGCAGCCTGTCACGCGAACATCGTCTGAAAGCGGAGCAGCGCCTCAAGAACGGGCAGCTCAAGGCGCTGGTGGCGACCAGCTCGCTGGAACTGGGCATCGACATCGGCGATATCGATCTGGTCTGCCAACTGGGATCACCCCGGGCGATCAATGCCTTTTTACAGCGTGTGGGCCGTGCCGGGCACCGCATCGGTGCCACGCCCAAGGGCCGGTTGTTTCCGCTGGCGCTGGACGACCTGCTGGAGTCGGCCGCCCTGCTCCACGCCATCGACCAGGGCGAGCTGGACCGCATCCACATCCCGCAGACCCCACTGGACGCGCTGGCCCAGCAGATCGTCGCCGAAGTCGGCTGCCAGGAGTGGTCGCTGGATGATCTGTACAAGCAGCTTTGCCACGCCCAGCCGTATCGCGAGCTCAGCGCCGAGCGGTTCGAACAAGTCGTGCGCATGCTGGCGGAGGGCTATGCCACGCGACGCGGCCGGCGCGGTGCCTATGTTCACTACGATGCCGTGCATCGCATGCTGCGCCCGCGACGCGGGGCCAAGCTCACCGCGGTGACCAATGCCGGGGTGATTCCGGACCAGTTCGACAGCGATGTGGTCCTGCTACCCGAGGGCCACCGCATCGGCACGGTCGGCGAGGATTTCGCGTTCGAGGCGATCCCTGGCGATATTTTCCAGCTCGGCAACACCTCGTACCGCATCGCCAAGGTCGAAACCGGCAAGGTGCTGGTCGAGGACGCGGGCGGCCAACCGCCAACGATTCCGTTCTGGTTCGGCGAGGGGTTGGGGCGAACCGATGAACTCTGCGCCGCGGTGTCCGCACTCAGCGCCACCGCGGCGGAGCGGCTGGCCGAGGGGGTCGAGGCCTGCCGCCACTGGCTCATGCACGATGTCGACCTGCCCGCCGCCGCGGCCGACCAGCTCGCTGACTATCTGGCCGCGTCCTGGACCGCGCTGGGCGTGCTGCCCAGCCTGGACACCATTGTCTTCGAACGCTTTTTCGACGATGTCGGCGACACGCACCTGGTCATTCACTCGCCCTACGGCGCGCGACTGAACCGGGCCTGGGGCCTGGCGCTGCGCAAGCGGTTCTGCCGGCAGTTCAACTTCGAGCTGCAGGCCAGCGCGCTGGACGACAGCATCGTGCTGTCGCTAGGGCCAACGCACAGTTTTGCCCTGGAAGAGGTCTCCGGGTTTCTGAAAGCTGCAACGGTGCGGGATGTGCTGATCCAGGCGCTGCTGGATGCGCCGATGTTCGCAACACGCTGGCGCTGGGCCGCCACCGGGGCACTGGCAATCCGGCGCATGAACGGCGGGAAGAGGGTGCCGCCACAGTTCCAGCGCAGCGACGCCGAAGATCTGCTGACCGTGGTCTTCCCGGATCAGGTCGCCTGCGCGGAGAACCTGACCGGCCCGCGCGAGGTGCCTGATCATCCGCTGGTGCAACAGACCCTGCATGACTGCCTGCACGAGGTCATGGACATCAGCGGTCTGGAGCGCCTGCTGCAGGGCGTGGAAACCGGCGCCGTTCGCATTGTCTGCCGCGACTTGGCGGCGCCTTCGCCGCTGGCCCACGCGATCATTCATGCCAAGCCGTACGCGTTTCTCGATGACGGCGAGGCCGAGGAGCGCCGCACCCGCGCCATCAGCACCCAGCCGCTGATGGACCTGCGCACCGCCGCCGACATCGGGCGGCTCGATCCGGAGGCCATTGCCCGCGTCCGCGATGAAGCCCAGCCAGCGATCGGCAATGCAGACGAGCTACACGACGCCATGCTGACCTTCGGCTGCCTGACCGAACCCGAGGTCACCGCCCCGGCCGATGCCTTGCTGGCCCAGCTGCACGCGCAAGGCCGCGCCACACGCCTGCGCACGGCCAGCGGTGTCACGCTCCACGTCGCGGCTGAACGCCTGCATGAATTTCTCGCCCTGTTCCCGGATTCGGCACGCACGCCACCGATCAGTGCCGTCCACCCGGAGCGAGCCGAAAGCGCTGATGCCCTGCGGGAGATTCTTCGCAATCGCATGGAGCTGCTGGGGCCGGTGACCATCGCGGAACTGGCCCGCCAGCTGGACACGGCCTTCAGCCAGGTCGAGCTCGCCCTGCTGCAGCTCGAGGCCGAGGGCGCCATGATGCGCGGCGCCTTCACCGCGCCAGAGGCCTCCGAATGGTGTGATCGTCGCCTGCTCGCGCGCATACATCGCTACACCCGCGACACGCGCCGCGCAGAGATTCGCGCGGTCGCGCCCAGCGAGTTTCTGCGTTTTCTGTTCCGCTGGCAGGGCGTGGCACAGCGCGATGGCGAGACCGATGCGCGATCCAAGGGTGACCAGGCGTTGCTCGCGGTATTGCAGCAACTCGAAGGCTTCCCGGCGCCCGCCATTGCGTGGGAGCAGGACATTTTGCCGGCGCGCATCGGTGACTACCTGCCGCTGATGCTGGACCGGCACTGCGCGGCCGGGCGCATCACTTGGGCGCGTCCTGCGCCCGCGGGGCAGGACGATACCCGTCGCAAGGCCGGGCCGATCCGCACGACCCCGGTGTTCTGGTCGGCTCGCGAACATCTGCCGTTCTGGCAACGACCGGATGGCACGACCGAAACCAGCCCGGAGCTCTCACCGCGCGGCGAACGCGCGCTGGACGCCCTGAAAACGCATGGCGCGAGCTTCCACTCGGACCTGCTGGCCGACACCGGACTGCTCGGCGCGGAGCTGGAAACCGCGCTGGGGGAACTGGTGAGCCAGGGGCTGGTGACCTGTGATTCCTTCGCCGGCCTGCGCGCGCTGCTGCAGCCCTCCAAAAAACGCGGTCGGCCACGGCGCCGACCATCAATGCGGGCGCTGGACCTGGACGAATCCGGCCGCTGGTCGCTGACGCGACGGCGCCGGATTATGACGGAGGACACCACCGCGCTGGCCGAGCCGCATGTCGAGCACATCGCCCGCACTTTGCTCGCACGCTATGGCGTGGTGTTTCGTCGCATGCTCGACCGCGAAGACGGCCTGCCACCCTGGCGCGATCTCTATTACGTGTACCGACGCCTGGAAGCGCGAGGCGAGATCCGTGGCGGACGCTTTGTCAGCGGCTTTTCCGGCGAACAGTTCGCCCTGCCGGAAGCCGCCGCGACCCTGCGCAGCCTGCCGGAGATGTCGGAGGCAGAACCCGAATACGTGTCAATCTCGGCAGCCGACCCGCTCAATCTGGCCGGCATTCTCACGCCGGGCGACAAGGTCGCACGCCTGCCCGGCAACCGCGTGCTATTCCGCAACGGTACGCCGGTCGCAAAGCGCAGCAATGGCGAGGTACAGCTACTCACCGAGATGGACGCCGTGGCCAGCTGGGATGCTCACAACCTGCTGATTCGCGGCACGGCGCAGGCTAGCGCGCCGACGATTCGTCCGCAGTAGCCGCCCTATTTCTCGACGAAGGCGCGCTCGATCACGTAGTCGCCCGGCTCGCCGATTCCGGCGGAGATCGTGAATCCGCGCTCGTCCAGCAGGCTGGCGGTGTCCTTGAGCATGGCCGGGCTGCCGCAGAGCATGGCGCGGTCATCGGTCGAGTTCATCGGCTCCAGGCCGAGATCATCGGTGAGCTTGTTCGACCGGATCAGGTCGGTGATCCGGCCCTGGTTGCGAAAGTCTTCCCGGGTGACAGTGGGGTAGTAGATCAACTGACCACCGACCAGATCACCGAGATACTCGTGTTCCTTTAGCTCGTGTTCCAGCACGTGGCGGTAGGCGAGATCGTTTTCGTAGCGCACGCCATGCACGACGACGACCTTGTCGAAGCGCTCGTAGCTCTCCGGGTCCTTGATGAGGCTCAGAAACGGCGCCAGGCCGGTGCCGGTCGCCAGCAGCCAGAGATTGCGGCCGGGATTGAGGTCGTCCAGCACCAGCGTGCCGGTGGGCTTGCGGCTGACGAGGATCTTGTCGCCCGACTGCAGATGCTGCAGGCGGGAGGTCAGCGGCCCGTCCTGCACCTTGATGCTGAAGAACTCGAGGAAGTCCTCGTGATTGGCGCTGGCGATCGAATAGGCCCGCATCAGCTTCTTGCCTTCCAGGTCCAGGCCCACCATCACGAACTGCCCATTGCGAAAGCGCAGCGTTTCGTCGCGGGTGGTGGTGAAGCTGAAGAGCGTGTCGTTCCAATGGTGGACGCTGAGCACTGTCTCGGGAGCTACGGCTGCCATGTCTTCGGTCGCCTTTTGCGAGTGAATACGGAAGCGCGACTGTAGGGTCGGCGCAGCACTCCCGCAATGCAGCATTCGCTTTTGTTATATCGATCAAACGGTTGTCGGCGGTCGGCCCGCGTTCGCCGGTTATTCACAAATGAGAACGCTTCCGTGAATCATTTAAATTGTCCTGAAAAATCAGTCACTTAGCTTGCCACCAAGCAAGGTGGAGCGTATCCTTCCGCAAAATTCACAGTGACGCACGGATTCCCCCGGCGACAGGAGAGCTGCCATGAAAGGCGACAGCAAGGTCATCGAATATCTGAACGCCGGTCTCAAGAACGAACTGACGGCGATCAACCAGTACTTTCTTCACTCGCGGATGCTGCAGGACTGGGGCGTCTACGAGCTGGCGAAGAAGGAGTACGAAGAATCCATCGACGAGATGAAACATGCCGATGCGCTGATCCAGCGCGTGCTGTTCCTTGGCGGCCTGCCGAACCTGCAAGACCTCGGCAAGCTGTGGATCGGCGAGACCGTGCAGGAAATTCTCGAGTGCGACCTGAAGATCGAAATGCAGGCACATCCGCTCTACAAGGATGCTGTCGCACACTGCGAAGCCGTGGGTGACTACGTGTCACGCGAGCTCTTTGTTCGCATCCTCGAATCCGAAGAAGATCACATCGACTTTCTGGAAACCCAGTTGTCGCTCATCGGCAAGGTCGGCGAACAGAACTACATCCAGTCCCAGGTCGGCGTCGATATCAATCAGGAATCGAAACCCGCGATGTAAGTCGACAGGTCGTGGGGGGGGCACCACCCCCACGACCGCGGCGCCTACAGCCGGGCGGACTCGGCGCCGGACCAAGCCCGATGAATGCGGCCGGTGATCTTGGCGGTCTCGTGAATCTCAAGATTCACCTCCCGGTAGAACCGAAGATCACCCTCAACCCGAGTCCCGGGGCCAATCACGACGCGCGGCACGTGTCGGCTGCCATGGTTGGTTTCCTCGTAAACGATATCGCCCAGGATCACCGAATCCGTTCCGGTGTCCAGCGGGCTGTTCACGGTTTCGATGCCGCCTTCGATGCGTGACCGGGTGAAGACGATCTCGCCATTCACGGTCTCGATTCCGTTCTTCACGGTGGCGCCTGAGCCCAGCCGGATGTCGCCGTTGACGGATTCCACGCCACCGATGACGGTGAGTCCGCTGCCGGCGTGAATCCCGCCATTAACCGATTCGATGTCCTCAACTCTTACGCGCTCACCAAGCTTGATGGACCCGTTGACGACCTCGATATCGCCCACCCGGCTGGAATCCCCCACCGACACGGAGCCGTTGACGGTTTCGAGATCGCCGACACGACTGTTCGGCCCGATCTTGATCGCACCATTGACCAGACTGAACTCGGCATTCGGGTCATCGATTCTCTCGATGTCCACCGAGTTGGCGCAGGCGGAAGTGGTCATTGCGCAGGCCACAAGGCCCAGCACCCAGAAACCTTGGCGGTGAATCATCGATTGAACTCCCAATTGGCGAATGACAGCAACCCAACTGCAGGGCGCATGCCAAGTTTATTTCTCTATGAATTCAAAAACTTATCGACGCACAATATCTCAGGTGGGCGATATTTCGGTCATTCAGACCAAAGATTAGCGAGCTTCCCCGGCCCTTGGTCTGAGATGCGTCCAGGGCCAGCGCGGTCGCAACGCGATGATCCGCTTACAATTCGCTGACTCCACTGACACGCTAGAGCCTTCGAATGGAATTGTTCATAGATTCAGCCGACCTCGACGAACTGCGCCAATGTGTCGCCGGCGGTTTGGTCGACGGCGTCACCACCAACCCCTCTTTGGTCGCGAAGACCGGCCAGCCGTTCCACGACACCGTCGTGGCGATCTGCGAATTGGTCGGTGGGCCGGTCAGCGCGGAGGTCACGGCGCTGGACACCGAATCGATGCTGGCACAGGGACGAGAACTGGCTGCGTTGCATGAGCATGTCGTCGTCAAGCTGCCGCTGACCACCGATGGGCTGGCCGCCTGCCGGGCGCTAAGCGATGACGGCATCAAGACTAACGTCACGCTCTGCTTCTCCGCCGTGCAAGGACTGCTTGCGGCCAAGGCAGGTGCGACCTACGTCTCCCCGTTCATCGGCAGGCTGGACGACATCGGCCAGGCCGGCATGGATCTGATTCGCGACCTGCGACAAGTGTTCGACAACTACGGTTTCGAAACCAAGATTCTCGCCGCAAGCATCCGGCACACCGAGCATCTGCTACAGGCCGCCCTGGCCGGCGCGGACGCATCAACCATCCCGGCCAGCGTGTTCAACAAGCTGCTGAACCATCCGCTGACAGACAGCGGTCTGGACCGCTTTCTGGCGGACTGGAAGAAAGCCGGGCTCTAGCCCACCCTGGAGCCGCGATAAACCAGTCCGGCACGCGGCTTTTCGTCCGCGGGGGCTGAGACGGCGGGCTTCGAGCCTTCCACCGGCGCTCCGCGGTACATGCGCGGCTTGCTCGCTGCGGGCTGATCGGGCGGCGCCGCGGATGCGTCACGGATGTGGCTCATCGCCCGTTCCAGGGCCGCCATTAGTTGCGATACGCGAATCGGCCGCACGACATCGGCCGATTCGTGGGTACGCCGATCTCCGAAGCTCAACACGGCCACGTGTTCAGGCGTGTAGCGCCGAATGGCAGGCAGGTCGTCAAACCCGACAATCAGCAACTCGCCAGCCTGGCCTTGCACATGCTCGAATGCGACACCTAGCTGGCCGGACACGGTATTGAGCGCAGAAATCAGCGTGCGACGGTGGGCATCGGCGATTCCGACAAAGTCGAACCGAACTGGAGCCCTTTGCGATCTGGCCATCTGTTCCTCCCTGGAACCCGATGTCATCGCACTGCAACATCCGCGCCACGCGCGGGCGCCGTCGGTCGGTTCAGGTCACCACAACCGCCTCATCACGGTGCCGGAACGGGCTCCGCGGCAGCCATTGCCTGGGCGACCTGCTCACCACGGGCCTGCTTCAGCGCAATGCACAGATCGACCTTCTCCAGGGTCTGGTCCAGGGTTCGTGGCCCACCGAACAGCGACTCGACACGTGGCTCCAGGAACGCCGTGATCTCCGCGCGCCGCTCCGGGCTACAGAACTGCTCGGGGTACTTGGCGATTCGTCCGTGCGACGTTTCCGGCAACCTAGCCAGTACCGCATCAGCGTGCTGACGCAGCCACTCCCAAGCGTCGGGCCGAGTGACCGACGCCGCAAATTGGTCGCGCAGCACCTGCAGTAATTCGTTGCTGCGCAGGTCATCGGTGAGTGCCCGCCGCCGCGCTTCGGCGGCGATCTCGGGCTGAGGCGCCGTGGCGACAGCGGTCAGAATATGTTCCCGCAAGATGGCGTCAGTGCTGGTCTCGAATCGAGCCCATAACCGATCAGCAAAGGCCGGACCCCGCTCGATCACCCCCGCAATCAACGCAGGCTCGATCACATCGCCGGGCAGCGCTCCGGGCTGCATGGCGCCGCCTTGCGGGCCGATGTAGGCATCCGCCGCCTCGGCAAGGCGGGCCAGCGTCTCGCTGTCGGCGGCGTCTCGCACGAGAATTTCCGCCAGCCGCCCGCGCAGCAAGGCGTCGTTGTTCGGCTCCTTGGGATCGGGCTGCAATCCCAACTCCTGCTCGAAACGCGGCGCATATGCCGTCCTGAGCGCCGCGCGCATGGCCGCGTGCCCGGCTTCGTCAACCAGGCTGTTCTGATACAGCGCCCAGGCCTTCGCCAGGCGGGTCGCGACCTCCCAGTTGGGCTGCGCCGCGAGCACCGGCAAGGCATCGCGCAACACGCTGAATTCCAGTTCACCGGCCCGAAACGCTGCATCCAGATTATCGATCAGCGATAGCTGCTCTGGCGGACTCAGGCGGTCGATACGATCCAGCAAGGCAGCCCAACCGTCGCTGGGTAGCGTCCAGCGGTAGTAGCCGGCGCCCGCGGCGTTGGGCAGCAAGGCCTGGGGGCACTGCTGCAGCTCCAGCGTTTCGCGGGGCTTCGTCAGCAGGTGGCAGGTCTCCTCGGCTTGCTCCCCATCCAGCGCAACGAAACACACAGGGATTTGCCAGTCACCGCCCTCGGGCACGGCGGAGCCCAGCGGGCGATACCGTTGTTGCGCCAACGTCAACGTGGGCACGCCATCGCACTGCACACTGGCGGAGACCAGCGGCACGCCCGGCTGCTCCAGAAAGCTGCGGAAGGCTGGAACCACGCGCTCATCTTCGCTGCCATCTGCAATGGACTGCATGAAGTCCTCGGCAGTCGCCACGCCATTCGCATGCCGGTCCATGTGCAGGCGTACGCCGTCGCGAAACGCGGTTTCGCCGACGAACCGCTCGAACATCGACAGCACTGCACCGCCCTTGCGATAGGTGATGCCGTCGAAGGCATTGATGATGTCGTCGTTCGATTCAACCGGCTGGCGAATCTGCCGTGTGGATGCCAATGCATCGGTGGCCATGGTTTCCAGCGCAAGGCGTTGCAAGCGAAGCGAGAACTGCAGACTCGGGTTCCACTGGTCGGAGACCTTGTAGGCCAGCCAGGTCGCAAACGCCTCGTTCAACCAGATGTCGTCCCACCACAAGGGGGTGACCAGATTGCCGAACCACTGGTGGGCCAGCTCATGCGCGTGCGTGTATACAAATGCCTGACGCTGTTTCAGCGAGGCGTTTTCATCGAGCAGCAACCGCTGTTCGCGGTAGATGATTGCGCCGACATTCTCCATCGCGCCGAACGCGAAATCGGGCGCGGCGATGATGTCCAGTTTGGGATAGGGGTGTGGCGTGCCGAAATAGGTCTCCAAGCCTTCGAGCAGCGGCCGCGTGCTCTCCAGTGCATACGCAAGCCGTGCCCCCTTGCCGTATGCGGCCGCCCCGCGAAACGGTAGCGGCTCGTGTCGAATCGCATTTGGCGGCAGCGCGCCCGCGTCGTTGATGTCCAGCGGGCCGACCGCAAACGCGATGAGGTAAGTCGGCAGCGGCGGCGTCTGTTCGAAAACATGGCGCACCGCCCCACCGACCGCCGTTTCGGTTCGGCGCACGGGCGTGGCGCTGATGACGCTGTGATCAGCCTTCGCCGAGACCGCCAGATCGAAAGGCACCTTGAAGCGCGGCTCGTCGAAACTGGGGAAGGCCATGCGCGCCGAGATCGCCTCGAACTGTGTAAAGGCATACGCGCGGTCATCCTCCTCAACCTTGTACAGGCCATCCAGCGTCGTGCTGAACGGCGCGCCGTAGTCGATGGTCAACCGCGCGTGGCCGGCGGACACCGAGATGGGCAGGCTCAGACGCGCCACACCGCTAGGGTCAACCTGAGCGTACTCGGCCGCGATCAGGGTTTCGCCGGCGCTAAGCGTCGCGGCCGACACGGTCAGATTCTTGCCATGCAGGTAGATGACGTCCACCGGCTCGGCGATGCGCACGTCGATGATCACACGGCCGGAGAAGCGATCGGCATCCGGGTCGATATTGAGGTTTAGCGCATAGGCCGTGGGCACGACGGCGTCACCCAAGCGCCCGCGGGGAATGGCCTGCTCGCGCACCGGCGTTTCTGTAGAGGGCGCGACCCACTGCGCGGCATCCGCCGGACTGGAATGCGGCTCCGGAGCATCCGAGCCGCCACAACCCGTCAGGGACAGGGTGCAGGCGCAAACCATCAGCGCGCGGGACAGCCGTGAAACATCCAATGTCATCGCCCGTTCCTCTTGTGCCCACCCGGCGACAGCCGCGCCGGAATCGAATGCGAGAATGTTACCTGTCCAGCCGCCGATCACGGCGATCCTGCCCGTTCGGCTGATGCAGCACAGCAAAAATGTCATCCCGTGCCGGTCTTCTGGGGACCGAAACTCACCGACAGGAGTCGACGATGTTGCTCAACTGGAAGCTACTTGCCAAAACCCTCGTGATCGGCGCCGCCGTGTTCGTGACGGCACCGGCCATCGCCGGACAGAAGATCTACACCGGCTGGTTCAGCGATGTCGCCATCAAGGGCTATGACCCGGTGGCCTACTTCACCGACGGCAAGCCGGTGGAGGGCAGCGACGCCCATACGACGCAATGGCAGGGCGCGACCTGGCAGTTTGCTAGCGCCAAGCACCGCGAGCTGTTCGAGAACAATCCCGAGCAGTACGCGCCGCAATATGGCGGCCATTGCGCCTATGCCGTGGCCAAGGGAGATCTGGTGAAAATCGACCCGCAGGCCTGGGCCATCGTCGATGACAAGCTTTATCTGAACTACAGCGCATCGGTCCAGAAAAAATGGCAGGCCGACCGCGACGCATTCATCGTCCAGGCCGACCAGCAGTGGCCGAGTCTCGGGCTGGAGTGAGTCGCTGCTCTCCGGCGGTCGGGGGGTAGGCCGCCGGAGGGCGCGCTTCGGCTAGTCCGACGTTCCCCAGAGTTCGTCCAGCCGCGCATCGCGACCGCAGGCGTACCGGTAATAACGGTAGCGCAGCGGGTTTTTCTTGTAGTAGTCCTGGTGGTAGGTCTCGGCGCGGTAGAAGGTTTTTCCGGAGGTGATCTCGACCAACACCGGCGACACCTTGCCCGCCTCAATCACCGCCTGCTTCGAAGCCTGAGCGGCGGTTTCCTGGGCATCGTTCAGCGGAAATAGGCCGGGCCTGTACTGGCTGCCCTTGTCGCAGAATTGACGGTCATCGGTCGTCGGATCGACATTGCGCCAGTACACGTCCAGCAGTTCCTCGTAGCTGACGACCGCCGGGTCAAACTCAACCCGCACCGCTTCGGTGTGACCGGTTTCCCCGGCGGAAACCGCGTGGTAGGAGGGGTTTTCCACCGAGCCTCCGATGTAGCCGGAAACCGCCTCGCTGACCCCCTCGACCTTTTCGAAATCCGATTCGGTGCACCAGAAGCAGCCGCTGGCAAAAATCGCCTGCTCTGCCCGTAGCGGCAGCGCGGTGAGCAGAAGCAACAGGCCGGTCACCATGGCCAAGCGTTTTTCTCGTTGCATGGAACATCCTCGAAGACAGTTCTCGCATTAGACCGGATTCTGCGGAAACGCTTCACGCGCATCCAAAACAAGCCCGGCAGCGAAACCATGGGTGAGCGGATTGGAGGAGGTGGCAGGTCGTGTTAGCGGTGCTTGTCGGGGTCGAATCGCATGTAGGGCTTGCGCCCGTTCGTCGGGTCCGAAACAATCCCGTCATGCAGTCCACTCTGGCGGCCGACCTCACCGTACTTGAACGCATCGCCCGTGGTGATTCCACGGCGGTCGACGCGTGCATCAAGACGTATGGAGGATTGGTCTGGTCGATCGCCCGCCGCTATTTCAAGCGGCAGGCCGACGCCGAGGACGCCGTTCAGGAAGTGTTTCTGGACCTGTGGAAATCCGCGGCACGTTTCGATCGGAATCAGCGTTCGGAGACCGTGTTCGTCGCGATGATCGCGAAGCGCCGTGTCATTGACCGGTTTCGCGCGGAAACGCGGCACCCGGCGGCGGAAGAATTGCCGCCCACCGGGATCGAGAACCCGCACGCGGACGCCAATCCCGAAATTTGCACGGAAGCCGGACAGATACGCGCACGCCTCGGCGATTTGCGCGCGGAAGAACGCGACACATTGGACCTGGGCGTGGTGTACGGCTACAGCCACGCGGAGATCGCAAAGAAATTGGATATGCCGCTCGGCACGGTCAAATCGCATATGCGACGCGGCCTGATGCGGCTCAAGGGCTGGCTCGATGACGAGCCGGAAATCAAGTAATGGCACAGTCTGACGACAACATGGACCTCTGGCTGAGAGCGCTTTCGGGCGAACTCACAGCCGAGGAACGTCTGCGTCTGGACCGCGACGATCCGGAGTTCGCCGAACTCGAGGAACTCGCGGCCATTTACGACCTTGCGCGCACCGAAGGTAGCGACGAACCCCTGCCCGCAAGCGTGGCCGATCGGATTCGTGCGCAGGCTGTGCTGCCCTCCCCGACCGATGCCGCCGCGCCCTCGGCCGTCTCCCCGATTCAATCCCAGCAGGCTCGCACCCCTGCGCCCGCGAACGCAGGCCTGGCGTGGTTTGCCGCAGCGGCCTGCCTGATCGCGGCGATTGCGGGCTGGTGGCCGGCGGCGCCTGAGCCCATCGAAACACCGGCACCCGCACCGACCGTTGCGGAGTTGCGCGATCAGTTCGCGACGCAGGCACCCGACCTGGTCAAGTTCGATCTCGCGGGCACGGAGGACCCGGCCGCCAGCGACGAGACGACCGGAACCGTCGTCTGGAGCCAGCAGGCCCAGCGCGGCTTCATGACCATCGAGAATCTGTCGGTCAACAACCCGGCTGAAGCGCAGTATCAACTCTGGATCTTCGACGGCAGCCGGGAAAAGCATCCGGTGGATGGCGGCGTGTTCGACATCACCGACGATGGCAAGGTGATCGTGCCCATCGAGGCCAAGCTGCCGGTGGGCGCACCCACACTGTTCGCGATCACCGTGGAACGGCCGGGCGGCGTCGTCGTCTCCGATCAGGGGCGCATCGCCATGGTCGGCAAGGTCGGGGCCTAGCTCTCAGCGGCTAGAGTGTCGTCGAGGTTCCGCAGACCGGTCACGCGCTTTCCGGTTGAGATGGCGCAGCCACATCGCTGCCGCCAGCAGGCTGAGGCTCAGCAACCCGAATAACCAGAGCATTCAGCGCGCGCCGTCGTCCGGTGGCTTCTTGCCCCAGTCGTCATCGTCGTCATCCCACTCGCGAACCTTGCTCCAGTCGGCACGGGCTTCCTGCTGTTTTGCCAGCTGCAGCCGCTTGCGCACGAAGCCGTAACCGCAGATCACGAATACGACCAGACCGATCAAGACCCACAGCGCGACGGACATCAGCCCTGCCCCACCGACGCCTGCTTGTGGACGATCAGCATGGCCAGCTCCAGCGCCTGCTCGTAGTTCAGTCGCGGGTCCACGGTGGTCTTGTAGGCACGCGCCAGATCGGTCTCGGTGAGATCGCGGGCGCCGCCCATGCACTCGGTGACGTTCTCGCCGGTCAGCTCCAGGTGGGCACCGCCGAGGTAGGTGCCGGCCGCGGCATGTAGATCAAAGGCCTGTTCCAGCTCCGAGCGGATGTTGTCGAAGCGACGTGTCTTGACGCCCCCGGCGACGGATTCGGTATTGCCGTGCATGGGGTCGCACATCCACAGCACCGGCCGCCCGCTGCCGCGAACCGCCTCCAGAATCGGCGGCAGGTCGCTGCCGATGACCTCGGCGCCCATGCGATGAATCAACGCCACCTTGCCGGGAATGTTCTCCGGATTCAGCCGTTCGAGCAGGCCCAGCACCCAGGCCGCGTCCATGCCAGGGCCGATCTTCACGCCCACCGGATTCTGGATGCCGCGGCAGTATTCGACATGGGCACCATCCAGATCCGCCGTCCGCTTGCCGATCCATGGCATGTGGGTGGACAGGTTGTACCAGCCGGGCTGGCGCGGCACGCGCCGTGTCGATGCCTGCTCGTAGGGCAGGTGCAGGGCTTCGTGACTGGTGAAGAAGTCGACTCGGGACAGCTCGCTGATGGATTGCTCGGCCAGGGTTTCCATGAACCGCAGCGAATCGCCGATGGCATCCACCCGGCTCTGGTATTCCTTGGCCAGCGGCGCGTGCTCGACCCATTGCAGATCCCAGTACTCCGGGTGATGCAGGTCGGCGAAACCGCCATCGATCAGACCGCGAACGAAGTTCAGCGTCATCGCCGATCGCGCATGCGCGGTCAGCAGGCGCTGCGGATCGGGCACGCGGGCGGCCTCGGTGAATTCCGGCGCATTGATGATATCGCCCCGGTAGCTGGGCAGCGTCACGCCGTCGCGCGTCTCCAGATCGGATGAGCGCGGCTTGGCATATTGCCCTGCAAAGCGGCCCACGCGGACCACGCGCTTCTTCAGGCCGTGGACCAGCACCAGGCTCATCTGCAGCAACACCTTCAGACGGTTGGTGATGATGTCCGGCGCGCAGTCGGCAAAACTCTCGGCGCAATCGCCGCCCTGCAACACGAACTTACGCCCGGCGGTGGCATCGGCGAACTGCTGCCGTAAGGCCATGATCTCCCAGGACGTGACCAGCGGAGGCAGGTCGCTGAGTTGCTGCAAGGCGCCTTCCAGCGCTTCCTGATCGGGGTACTTAGCCTGCTGAACAGCCTGGTGCTGCGTCCACGAGGTGGGCGACCAGTTGCCTGATTCGGGTTTGAGTACAGCGCTCATTGGGCGTAGGTCTTGTTGAGGTAGCGAATGATGTCCTTCGATTCATACATCCGGACATCGGTGTTCGGATCAATCAGGTAGGGCACCTGCAACCGCCCGGTTTCCTCGAACATCCGCTGGCGATTGCGGCCGCGGATGCCAGCATCCGGATAAAACTTCTTGCGCACAATCGGCGGACCCATGTCGGCTTTCTGCGCCTTGCCCATGTTGCGAAGCACATAGGGCAGTTCGAGTTCGCAAAGGCGCTCGCGCACGGGCCGCGAGTACGGACTGGATTCGAAGGAATAAAGCTCCAGCGGCTGCGCGGGCTGCTTGGAACCGCGCGCCAGCATGCCCCGGCCCAGCCGCGGCACACTGGCCAACTGGCTGCCGAACGCGCGCAAGCCCTGCGACCCTCGACGCGGACGCCGGGCACCATAGGTCTCGGCCAGATACCGAATGATCGCGCCCGACTCGTAGAGGGCGGTACCCGTGTTGGAATCGACCAGGTACGGAAACTGCGCCTTGCCACCCTGCTCGACCACGGTTGGGCGGAAGCGCTCTCCGCGCTTGGGGCACGGCCGGATCAGCACATCCAGATCCATCTCGGTGAGCGCTTCGCGCACCAGCCGGCAGTAAGGGCAGCCTTCAAATTCGTAGAGTTCCAGCAACTGTTCGGGCTGACGCTGCACGCCGAACGCGCTGGTCCCGCGCCATCCAGCCAGCGAACTCGCTACTACCGATCCAAGTATGTCGCGCATGTGCCGGGCTCCAGAGCCTCGAAAAACCGGGCGCCATCTTAAACCTTAGGTTCCGCAGACCCCAGACCAACCGGTCATCGGCGACGGCCGCAGCCGAGGGGTATTTCATCTGGAGCGGCCTCAATCCTCGCGCTCGGCGTCCTCGCGTCCGCGCTGGCGGGCTTCGGCCTCAAGCCGAGCTTCTTCGATGTCGTCGAGCACGGCGTCGACATCGGCATCATGCTCGCTCAGCTCGAAGCGGCCGGTGAGCGACGCCTCGGGGGTCAACTCCCCGGCCTCGTACAGCGACCAGATCTCGTGGGCGTATCGGGTTTCCAGCAGCTCTGGTGCAAAGCGCCCACAGGTACTGCGGAGGTTATTGACGTCCCGCGCGAGCATACGAAATGCGTTGTTGTTCCCGGCCGCGTCCACCGCCTGCGGCAGGTCGATGATCACCGGCCCATTGCTGTCGACCAGCACGTTGTACTCGGACAGGTCACCGTGGATCAGCCCGGCGCAGAGCATGCGCACGATTTCGCCGATGAGCTGGCGATGCCACTGGCGGGCCTGTTCCGGCGTCATCTCCACCTGACCCAGCTGGGGCGCGGTGACACCGTCCGCGTCAACGATGCGCTCCATCAGCAACACGCCGTCGAATACGCCCATGGGCTCCGGCACGCGCACGCCGGCCTCGGCGAGTCGGTATAGCGCGCTAACCTCGGCGTTCTTCCACTGGCTTTCCTGCACCTCGCTGCCACGCTTGCTGCGCCGCTTCATGGCGCGGGCATCACGACCGCCGCGCCCACGGCGGCCCTCCTGGTACTCGGCGAGCCGATGAAACCCCCGGCGCTGGACGTCCTTGTAAACCTTGGCGCAACAAAGCGTGTCGCCACGGCGCACGACAAAGATTTCCGCCTCCTTGCCGGACTGCAGACGATGCATGACCGCATCGATAATCCCGTCGTCCAGCAGCGGCTGCAGGCCGCGGGGCGTCTTCAAGACCACCCCACGGGTAACGCATCAACAATAGCCTGCAATCCACTCATTACTTCTTGCTGGCCGCCTTCTCGGCTTTGGCGGCACGCTTTTCGAGCAGCGTCTTCTGCGGCTTTTTCTTGACGTTCTTCTTGCTGTCCTGTGACTTGCTCATGTGCTGCGTCCTCAATGCTCCGGGGGGAACGATTCGACCCCGCGCAAGCGCCATATGATACCGACCACGGTCACCTGCGGGACGTGGCAATGACAGCGCCCGCCGCTCCGGCATCAGCCCGCCAGTGCTCACCATTGCCCGCCATCCGTCGGTCCGGCGCGAACATTTGCTTCCCTTGTGTGCTGTTTATTTATACAGTTTCTCGATGAACCCTAACCCGCTCAAAGGCCGCGGCGCACTCTCGAACCGAGAAAGCCGCTATCGACAGGCGACCATGCACGCCGAGGACGACGGCTGGTGGCAGGACGATGTCATCGAACGAATCACCACCGTCGTGCAGGCGGATCAGTCCCGATCGGTGATCACCCACAATCAGTCCCCCGATGTGCCCTTCGACCAGTCGATCAATCCTTATCGCGGCTGCGAACACGGTTGCATCTACTGCTTCGCGCGCCCCACCCACGCCTATCTCGATCTGTCGCCGGGCCTGGATTTCGAATCGAGACTGTTCTACAAGCCGCGTACGACCGAATTGCTCCGGCAGGAGCTCAGCCACCCCAAGTACGTTTGCAAACCCATTGGTCTGGGCACGAACACCGACCCGTACCAGCCAATCGAGAAACGGTTTCGCATCACCCGCCAGATCCTAGAAACCCTGCTGGAATGCCGGCATCCGTTGACGATCGTCACCAAGGGCACGTTGATCCTGCGCGATCTCGATCTGCTGGAGGCCCTGGCCGAACGTGGGCTGGTACACGTGATGATGAGCATTCCGACGCTGGATCGTTCGCTCAAGCGAACACTCGAACCGCGGGCTGCCGATCCGGCCCGGCGCGTACGGGTGATCGAAGCACTCACCGCACGCGGCATCCCCACTGGTGTTCTCGTGGCCCCGGTGATTCCGGCATTAACCGATCACCACATCGAAGCCGTGCTGGAACAATGCGCGGCTGCCGGCGCGACCGAGGCCGGCTACGTGCTGCTGCGGCTGCCTCGCGAGGTCGCACCGCTGTTCGAGGAATGGTTGCGCGCGCACCGCCCGGATCGCGCCGAGCACGTGCTGTCGATTCTGCGGCAAATGCACGGCGGGGCCACCTACGACCCGAGCTTTGGCCGCCGCCAGACGGGCCACGGGCCGTTCGCGGAACTGCTGGGCAAGCGCTTCGAACTGGCGCGCCGTCGCTACGGCCTGGACCGCGAACGGCGGGGGCGTCTGGATTGCAGCCAGTTTCGCCCACCTGTCGAACAGATGGCCTTGTTCTAGTTTCCCTAGGCCTTTCCGATGAGCGCCAATAGGCGCGCGCGCTGCTGACCGACCAGAATCGCGGACGCGATCCAGACACCAACCGCCATGAAGAACAACAAACCGCCGTCGGTGGCAATCTGTGAGCTGTCCACACCGGCTACGGTTTCGTTGCCAACCACAATCCCAAGCGGCGTGAACAGGTGAAAGAAGATCGCACCACTGATAATACCGAGCGCCAGCAGGGCCCCTAGCGAATTGAGTATGCGCAGACCCGGGACGATCAACCCGACCAGAAGCAGCGCCGCGGCGACCAGCTCCAGCGAGCCGATCACCTTGGCCGAGAAGATGCCCCCCGGGTTGAACAGGCCCTCGATCCCCACCAGACCGGCGGCCCAGGCATCCAGGGTGCCGAAGATCAACTGCGTTTCCGGGGCGTCAATGAACTTGAAAAATAGCGACTGGACAAACACGAACGCGATGTAAAGCGACAGCAGCACCGGCAAATAGCGTTGCGCCTTGGACATTGGATGCACTCCCTAGTTGGTCACGAATCTCCGCTCTTGCTCAGGACCGGGCAAGGCGGCTGGATTTCCCCTCCTCCTACGACTGCGGATCGGTGTACTGCACGGAGATAACTTCAAACTCGGCAGGACCGGCGGGAATTTTGGGTCAGGTCTTGTTCCGTGCAGGAGAAATCACTTCTGCTGACCACTGAGTAATGCAAGCCGAAGTGCTCACCCACTTCCCGCATGCTGAATCCCCCAGATGCATAATCCCGCTGCGTGTGCTTCTGAGCGTACCAAGCCACCGGCCTGGCGCTGCCCGCCCGCTGGCGGC